>Ga0208687_1000114_pt1 | contig 81788 bp, 56 predicted proteins | sample June2015DPH_6_10_FD_184695 | JGI IMG/M metagenome (GOLD analysis project Ga0208687, IMG submission 184695) | Peatland microbial communities from SPRUCE experiment site at the Marcell Experimental Forest, Minnesota, USA - June2015DPH_6_100... | ecosystem: Environmental > Terrestrial > Soil >...
GTTGGTGGGTGATTTAGACACCACCATTCTGACAGGAGGTCACGTCTTGCGCAAATGCTGTAAATACAGTTCTGGCGCGGAGTTACGCTTAAGTTGATGCCATTAGGGACGTAGCTAGTATTGACTGCTATTTGCTGGTTGAAGACCTACGGCAGCGGCGAATGATGCCGTCGATGGAATAGCGGCCGGGGCCGAAGACCAGGATCAGGATCGCGGCGGCGAAAAAGGGGAAGGCTGTGTCCTGCAAATGGGGGTTTGGTGGTTCCAGATGGCCGCGTCCAAACGCCGCCAGGAAAAACCGTAGTTCGACAGTTCGACGCTCAGGATCGCTACCAGAAAGTTGAAGGCCATCACCAGGGCGACGGGGCGGGAACATAGGCCAAGCAAGAGCAGGATGCCGCCGACCAGTTCGGTCGAGGCGGATATGGCCACACTGATTTTCGGCAGCGGGATGTGCAGGCTGGCGAAGTACGCGGCGGTTTTGTCGAAATGCGTCCATTGCCCCCAGCCGGAGACGGCGGATTGATAGCCGATGTACAGCCGAATCAGCAGAAGCAAAAGCGACTGCGCTTCGTCCGCTTTTTTGGCAAAGCGATCGTAGGCGGATGTGATTCCCATGATTGCTCCAATCGTCATTGCGGGTCGGTTTTCATGATTTCGCCCAGCAGTACGGTGGCGAACGAGCCGGCGGGGAGGGTGAAGGCGATGGTGATGTGTGGCCCATACTCATCAGCGCCGCTGGAAAGTTCCACATCGGTGGGGCGGACGCGCAGGCTGCGGCGTGCGCCTTTGATCTTGTGGCGGCCGGCAAGGCGGAAATCGGCGGGTTTTAGGCCGTAGGAAGCGAAAATTTCCTGCTCGATCTCCAGGGGTTGATGCTCCGGCAGCGTCATGCGATAGCCGACCATCGGACCTGTGGGACTGATTACAAAGGCGTCGCAGCGCGGCTGCTCGGCGGCCGGGTCCTGCACGCGAAAGACCGCGCCGTTGTCGTGCTTCTGGGCGAGGTCGCCGAGCATCACGCGGTCCAGCGAATCGATCCGACGAGCGACGGTCTGGTTGAATAGCTGGGATTGCAGGGCGGATACCCACAATCGGCGGATGCGCTGGTCGACGGCGCGGACGGCGGCAGGCGGTGCGCCGGTTTTGATCAGGCGGGCCAGAACGCGCCGCTCCATGCCGCTGGAGCGCGGCCAGGATTTCATCGAGGCGTCCAGATTGTTGAGATCGAATTGTTCGCGGGCTTGGCGCTGGCGCGGGTCGTCGAGGGCCGGCTGCGGCGAGCCCAGGAGCAGCTTGAGCACGGCGGCGTCGTCGCCGCGGATCAGGGCGGCGCCCAGCAGGTGGTTATCGCCGCGGCGGCCGAAGCGCTGCTCGCCGAAATAGTTGGGCATGCCGCGATGCTGCAGTTGCTCGATCAGCGGCGTGAGCTTGACGACGTCGGTGGGATTGACCTGGCGGATTTTGACGGCGAAGCGGTTGGCCTTGAGGTGTCCCAGTCGCAGCTTGTTGCCGTGGCGGGCGGCCCACAGGACGCGCATGCGATCCAGGTGCAGATTCATGACGGCCGATTCGCTTGTTCCGGCGATAGAGAAGACCTGCTGCGTGACGGCGTTGGCGTCTTTCATGCCGGCGTAGCCGATGTCGCGCGGATTGACGCCCAGCGCTTGGGCGAGGCGGTCCACGGCCTCGAAGGTGCTCAAAGCCACTTTTTCGATTTGGCAGTAGACATGCTCGCCCTGGCCGCTGGGCTCGTAGAGGGGGATTTCCTGGACGAAAAAATCCTCGGGTCGCTGCTTGAGAATGCCGCCGATGCCGGGGAAATCGGGCGTCAAATAGGGAAGATCGGGCATGGGGCGGGTTGTCTGGGCGCGCCGGGATCGCTCATCAAGCGTCAATTTCCGGACTCATTGGGACAAGGGGCGGTATCCGAAGTTTTGTCCGCCGATGGAGGCTTCGTACATCAGGCCGCTTTGGGATCGGACAAAGACGGCTACGCCGTTGTCGAATTTGGCGGTGGCGGCAGCGCCGCTGGCGGCGGCGACGGCGGAGGCCTGGGCCGAGAGGGCGAAATCGCCGCTCTTGAAATTATCGATGGCGGTTTTGTTCTGGAAGACGATCAATTCACTGTAGGTTTGGCCGCCGAGTTGCAAGCCGATGGTGCCCTGGGTCATGTCGGTCCAGCCGACGCGCTGACCCTGCTCATAGACTTCGCCGTGGCCGTAGGCCCCGCCGATGCCGATGGCGCCTTTGCCAATGGAGGGGAAAATGGCGTAGCCCCAGGCGCCCTTGAGGAAAGCGGCCAGGGAGGGGTCGGCGGCCTTGAAGTCATTGAAGGCGGCGACGGATTCCGAATGGAGCTGGTCCTTGTCGGATTGTGAGGATGGAACGGTTGAGCATCCGGCGAACCAAAGGGCGGCGGCCGGCAACGCCGCCAGGTAGATGAGCAAATTTCGCATGACAAACCTCCGCGGGCGACCGATCGGTGCCGACCGGTCTTTTCCGGCAGGATAGCACGAATGCAGATACGGCGATACGTCCAAAATGATCAACTGATCAGTTGCTGGCCTGGAGGAACTTGGTGATTTCCCGTTCCTCCTCGCCGGTCAGGTCGGCGCGCAGGCGCATGTGGTGGACGATGGTTCTCCATTGGTCGTCGCTGTAGCGTTCCGACGGCGGTAGGTTATGGCAACGGGCGCAGTTGTCGGCCCACAGTTGTGCGCCGCCCTTTTTGCCGGAGGCGACGGTGGGACGGGTGGTCGATCCGGCGGCGGAGGCCGATTGCTCCTTGCCGGAGCTGCAACCGCCAAGTGCCAGCGACGCCGCGATGGCCGCAACCATCGCCGCGGCCGCCCATCGAGTTTGCTTGTTGGTTATGCGTAACATGATATGGCCTTTCGCTAGGCGCCGTTTACAGTTGGAACCCCAATTGCAACAGGATGGCGTTCTGGTCGGGACCGGGGTTCCGGTGATCGATTTCGTAAGCGGTCTTGAAGACGACGGTGGGCGTGACCCAGTAATCCACGCCGAAGGTCCAGCGTTGCTCGTGGACGCCGGCGGGCGATACCAGGGGCGTTTGCAGCAGCTCGAACCGGCTGACCAGTTCGAGGTTGCGTAGAAACGAATTGCTCACGCGGGTCGGCCGGTAGCAGGCCTGGACGTAGCCGCCGTTGGAGTAGCTGGCGAAGGTCAGGGGACCGACGCCCAATCCTCCGGTGGAATCGTAGGTTGCCATGTCGGTGTTGGACCAGACCCACTCGGCGCGCAAGTCCAGGGTGCCTTCGATGGCGTCGACTTTCGGGCGGTAATTGAAGTCGACCGCTTGGAGCAGGGCGTTGACGTTCTCGAAGCCGTCGGGATTCACGCGCGCGAACATGAGGGAATAGCCCAGTTCCATGTTGGGGACCGGCAGGAAGCCGATGCGGCCGCCGACGGCCTTGTCATCGTTGAGATCGGCGGAGTCGGTGAAGTTGAGGCTTCCCAGGGCGGTGGCATCCGTGGTGACGAGATTGGGACCGTTGACGACGTAAACGTCGTAGGTGAGCTTGGAATCATCGCCGACGGCCACGGCGCCGCGGCCGAAAACGCCGACCTCGGAACCCGGCGCCAGCCCGCCGTCGCCGAAGACCAGCGGATCATCGGGGAACTTGTTGATCCACGGCGGATCGAAGTGGTTGTGATACTGGCCGAACGGCACGGCGAACAACCCGCCGCCGATGATGAAATGATCGCACACCTCGTAGGAGATGTCGGCCAGGGTGAGATCGATGTCGGTGCCGGAATTGTCGCTGCGCAGCCCCAGGTCGAAGGCGCCTTCAATCAGGATGCGGTCGGTAGGCGACCAGAGGATCAGGGGGCTGAGGCCAGCGTCGAACGTGGAATCAGTGTGGTTGACGCGGGTGTAGCCGACCTCGCCGTCGCCGGCGATGACCACCGATTCCAGGCCCGGGCGATAGCGGTCGACCGCGTCCTTGAGCTGCTGCATTTCCTTGTCGAGTTCGTCGTTGGCGGCCTGGTCGTTGCCCGGCGGGTCATGGGCGCGCTGGTTGTTGAGCTGGTCGAGCTGCTTCTGCATGGCGGCCTGGTTCTGCAGGACGCGCTCGTACTCGGCCCGGGAGACGTAATCGCCGGGCGCCATGGAAGCGGATGGTTGAGTGGCAGGAGCGGGATCGGCAAACGCAGCAGCGCCCACAAGCACGGAAATCGCGGCCGAGGCCGCGGCAAACAGCCGTTTGTTCATGGTTTGTCTCCGTCTGATGGTTTGCTGGATGAGTCCGAGGGTTGCGTCGCTGGCGGCGGCGCGAGAGTGCGGATGTAGTTGACCACGTTCCAGCGGTCCTCCTCGGGCAACAGTTGGGAGAAGCTGGGCATCGGTTTTCTGCCTTCGGAAATTTTCCAAAAGAGGGTGCCGTCCGTCTGGGAAGTGACCGCGGGGTCGGACAGATCGCGCGGCTTGGTGGTGAGGTCCTTGGCGGCGGAGCCGTCCCCCTTGCCGGCATCGCCGTGACAGGACAGGCACTGCTTGACGTAGACGTCCTTGCCGGCGGCGATGGACTGGTCGCTGGGAGGGATGGGATTTTTCTTGCGGCTGGCGCGCGCGGGGGCTTTCCACTCGCTGGGCGCAGCTTCATCGGCCAGGGCGCTGACAACGAGTGAAGAGAAGGCCAGTCCCAAGACCGCCAAAATCAGCGCCATCCACTGCGGGGGCCGTCGCATCACGCGACTCCTTTGCGAATTGCCACAACCTGCCAAATCACAGAGGCCTAACTCGACCAGGCGCCAGCGAGCAGAGCCGTCATCCAACATCCGGTCCTCGCTGAGCTTAAATATACCGAAAGTTCTCTGAATGCCGAAAGCAACAGTCGCGTTTTCAACAGGCGTGCCGCCGGCCATGACGGTCGGAAGCCGCCCCAGGTCATATCCGGACTAGATCTTCCGTTGTAGGTGCCTGTGCCGCCGCTAAACGTGCAGTTCCCGCCCGGCGACGAAGACGTGCTCGATCTGGGCGGGCGTGAGCGTGTACAGCAGGGCCGAGACCTGCTGGTCCTCGGATAGTCCGGCGATCCAAGGCTCGGGGCGGACCACCAGGCAGTCGGCCTCGTAGCCGGCGGCGATGGAGCCGATGCGGTCGGACAGGCCCAGGGCCTCGGCGGCGCGCTTGGTCAGGGTGTACCAGGCCTCGGCGGGCGTGGGAACCTGATATGCCAGGCGCGGCAGCGTGTGCACCTTGATCGCCTTGGCGGTGTTGAGGCCCTGGACGGCCACGCGCGGCATGAAGGGGTCGGGTCCGCCGGCGATACTGCTGCCCAAGGCGATGCGGATGCCATCGGCACGGTGGGCCACGTAGTCCATCAGGCCGCTGGCGCGGAAGAAATTGGCCGTCGGGCAGTGGATGATGGCGCAGCCCTTTTTGGCGACTTGGCGGCGCTCCTGATGGTCGAGGAAGACGCCGTGCGCCAGCAGGGTGCGCGGGGTGAGCAGGCCGGCGTCGTCGAAGACCTCGATCTCGTCCACGGCCGGGGAATACATCTGCCGGACTTCGGACAGTTCCTCCAGCGATTCGGCGACATGGGTCTGGAGATAGCAGTGGAGCATGTCGGCCAGGGCGGCGGCGCCGCGCATCAGGCGCTCGCTGCAACGGATCGATGCCCGCGGGCTGAGGGCATACAGCAGGCGGCCGTTCTCGGCGCCGTGCCACTTGGCACACAGGGCGCGCGAATCGTCCAGGGCGGCGTCGGCCGAGTGGGTGAGTTCCGCGGGCATTCCGATGTCCGAGAGGGTCATGCCGTAGATGGCGCGCAGGCCGCGCTTGGCTAGAACATCGAAGGTGCCGTCCACTTCCTGGGAAAAGGGGCTGCCGAAGGCGGCGATGGTGGTGGTCCCGTTGGCGATCATGCCGCTGACGAACTGCTCGGCCAAGTCGCGGGCCACGCGGGGATCGCGGAGCCGCGCTTCGGCGGGATAGCCGACGGTCTGCTGCCACTGGCCCAGGGGAAGGCCGTCGATGCCGCGGCGATCCCATTGCGGCATGTGGAGGTGGGCGTCGATGAAGCCGGGCAGGATCCAACATCCCTCATCGCCGATGGTTTTGCCGTTCGGCTTGCGCCCGGAGAGCACTTCCTGAATACGGCCGTCGTCTCCGATGACCACCGAGGCGTTGTCAATGAGGCGGCACTGGGATGCGGAAACCGGCTCGAGGACTTTTCCCTGAAGAATGTGCACGGGCGTTTGGCTTCGAAGCGAAGTGCGGCCCACTGTAACGCCCGTGCGCGGGTGGAGTCAATGAATGGACCGGGTCGAGGACGACCCAGCTCAATTGATGGAGGCGGGTCGTCCTCGATCCGGATAACTTCACGCTATTGACTCTGGATTGAAGCGGAATTAACTATCCGCTGGATTTGATTCCTCGGATGTTTCTAAGCAAGGAGAAGGTTCCTTGGCCTACGACTCCATCGTTTGCGTCAAGCAAGTGCCGGATACCGCCAACATCACCGGCGATGCCATGAAGGACGACGGGACTGTCAACCGCTCGGCCCTGCCGGCGATTTTCAACCCCGATGACCTGCACGCGCTGGAAGCGGCGTTGCAGGTGCGCGACCGCTTCGGCGGCACGGTGACGGCCATCACCATGGGCCCATTGAGCGCCTGCGAGGTGCTTCGCGACTGCCTCTACCGCGGCGCCGACCGCGTCATTTTGGTCAACGACCGCCGCGCCGCCGCCAGCGATACGCTGGCCACCGGCTACATCCTCGCCCAGGCCGTGCGAAAGATCGGGAACTGCGATCTGATCTGGGCCGGACGGCAGGCGATCGACGGAGACACGGCCCAGGTCGGTCCGCAAATGGCCGAGAAGCTGGGCATCCCGCAGGTGACCTATTTCGAGGCGCTGGTGGATTTGTCGGGCCGCACGATCCGCGTGCGCCGCAACGTGGGCAACGGCTACGAGGTGCTGGAGGCACGGCTGCCGATCCTGCTGACGGTGTTGGACAGCGCCAACGAGACGCGTCCGGCCGCGGCCAAGCGCGTCATGCGTTTCAAGCATGCCCGCTCGGCTGGAGAGATCACGAACGAGGTCGCCGCCAACATGCCCGCCGCCTCTTCCGCGGAAAAGGAGGCGGAGGCGGCCAGGCTCCTGGAGAAGTTGCGCGCGGCCGGCCTGCGGATCGAGCAGTGGAGCCTCGACGACGTCGCCGCCGACCTGCGGCGGTGCGGCATGTCCGGCTCGCCCACCAAGGTGCACCGCGTGCAGTCCATCGTGCTGACCAAGGAAGGGTATACCGAGATTCCTCCCAGCGAGGAGGGCGTCGGGCGCATGATCCACGAACTCGTCGTGGACCACACACTGGGATAAAGCGGATTCACCACGGAGGCACGGAGACACGGAGGCGCTTTCGTTAATCGGAGATTAATTGAGCATTGCTAATCAAATTCCTAGGAGTTGGAATTAAGCGAATGGTGTTATGAGACAAGTTGGCCTCCGTGTCTCCGTGTCTCCGTGGTTAATTTTGAGTCTTTAGGAAACAAATGATCGAACCCAATCCCAAAGGCGAGGTCTGGATTTTCGCGGAGCAGGAAGACGAACACCTCAGCGAAACCTCGCTGGAACTGTGCTCCAAGGCCAGGGAGCTGGCCGATCGCCTGGGCGTCAAGGTGGGCGCCGTGCTGGCGGGATGGAACGTCCGCGAGCTGTCCTACCGCCTGATCGCGCACGGCGTGGACAAGGTCTACTACGTGTACGACACGCTGCTGGAATACTACCGCACGCTGCCGTATGCCCGCGTGGTGTGCCAGCTCATCACCAGGCACAAGCCGCAGATCGTGCTGTTCGGCGCCACCCCGCTGGGGCGGGACCTGGCGCCGCGCATCGCCTCGGAGATGCGCTCCGGTCTGACCGCCGACTGCACCGACCTGGAGATCGGCGACTACACGGAGCCCAAGACCAAGGCCGTGCACAAGGACCTGCTCATGCAGATCCGCCCGGCCTTCGGGGGCAACATCATCGCCACGATCGTCAACTTCGACCGCTGGCCGCAGATGGCCACGGTGCGCGAGGGGGTCATGCCCTTGGGCGACGGCGACCCGCGCCGCTCCGGGCAGATCATCGAAGAGAAGATCGAGTTCAGCGACTTCGAGCAGTCGGTCCGGCTGATCGAGCGCGTGCGCGAGAAGCGCAAGGTGAACCTCAAGGGCGCGCGGATCATCGTGGCTGGCGGCGGCGGGGTCGGCTCGAAGGAGAACTTCAAGCTGATTCACGACCTGGCCGGCGTGCTCGGCGGCGCCGTGGGCGCCAGCCGCGCGGCCGTCGACGGCGGCTTCATCTCCAAGGAGCACCAAGTGGGCCAGACCGGCACCACCGTCCGCCCCGCCCTCTACATCGCCTGCGGCATCAGCGGCGCCGTGCAGCACCGCGCCGGCATGGAGGAATCCGCCAAGATCATCGCCATCAACTGGGACAAGGAAGCGCCGATCTTCGGCGTGGCCCATTACGGCATCGTCGGCGACCTCACCAAGGTCATCCCCATGATGATCCGGGCCATCCGGGAAAAAGAATAGGAAATTCACCACGGAGACACGGAGACACGGAGGCGCTGATTCGGATTATCGATCAATATCAACGTTCAGGCCCTGAGACTTGGAATCAAGCGAATGGCGTTATGAAACAAGTTGGCCTCCGTGCCTCCGTGCCTCCGTGGTTAAAACGAGATTTCCATCATGGCTAATTTTTTTACCGACAACGAAGACATCCGGTTCCTGTTCGGCCACCTCGATCTGGCGGAAATCGCCACGGTTCAGGAGGACCACTTCGTCCACGCGGATGCCAACGCCCTGGACGGCGCGCCCCTGGACGCTGGTGACGCCCTCGACAACTACCGGCGCATCCTGAGCATCGTCGGCGACGTCGCCGCCAATCACGTCGCCCCCCGCGCCGACGCCGTCGACGAGGAGGGCAACACCCTCAACCCCGACGGCACCGTCACCTTGGGAGAAAAGGTGCGCCAGAACCTCAAGGTCCTGGCCCAGGCCGAGCTCATGGGCTTCACCTTGCCGCGGAAGTACGGCGGGCTGAACTGCCCCAACGTCATCTACACCATGGCCAACGAGATCATCAGCCGTGCCGATGCCTCGCTGATGAACCTGTTCGGTCTGCAAGGGATTGCCGAGACGATCAACGCCTTCGCCGATGAGCAGATCAAGAACCAGTACCTGCCGGACTTCGCCCGCGGCCTGCTGACCGGGGCGATGGTGTTGACGGAGCCGGATGCCGGCTCCGACCTCCAGGCCGTCTCCCTGCGGGCCTGGCAGGACAGCGACGGGCAGTGGCGGCTGACGGGTGTAAAGCGTTTCATCACCAACGGCTGTGGCGAAATCCTGCTGACGCTGGCGCGCTCCGAGCCCCAGAGCCGCGACGGCCGGGGCTTGAGCCTCTTTTTGGCCGAGCGCTCGGCTCGCATCCGCGTGCGACACCTGGAAGAGAAGCTGGGCATCCACGGCTCGCCCACCTGCGAGTTGGTCTACGACGACGCCCCGGCCAAGCTGATCGGCGAACGCCAACGCGGCCTGGTGCCGTATGTGATGAGCCTCATGAACGGCGCACGCGTGGGGATCGCGGCGCAGTCGCTGGGCATCGCCGAGGCCGCCTTCCGCGTCGCCCGCCGATATGCGCAGACGCGCAAGCAGTTTGGCGTCGCCATCGAGAAGCTGCCGGCCGTGGCCGAGATGGTCACGGACATGAAGATCGCCATCGAGGCCGCCCGCGCCCTGACCTACGAGACCAGCCGTGTCTGCGACCTGGAGAACAACAACCTGCGCATCCTGGAGACCAATCCCCCATCCGACGCGGAAGAACTGAAGCGCCGCAAGGGCGACGCCCGCGTGTGGAAGCGGCTGGCCGGCATGCTCACGCCGATGAGCAAGTATTACGCCTCGGAGATGTGCGTGAAGGTGGCCAGCGACGCCATCCAGGTGCTGGGCGGCTCGGGCTACATGAAGGATTACCCCGCCGAACGCCACCTGCGCGACGCCCGCATCACCACCATCTACGAAGGCACCAGCCAGTTGCAGATCGTGGCCGCGGTGCGCGGCGTCTGCTCGGGCGCCTTCGAGAAAGCCGTCGACGCTTACGAGCAGTTCCAGGTCAACGACGAGCCATTGTCCGCCCTGCGGCAGAAGCTAACCGAGGGCAAGCAGCTCGTGCTCAAGGCGGTGCAGTTCGTCAAGGATCGCGGCCCCGACTACATGGACCTGCACGGCCGGCGCCTGGTGGACAGCGCCATCGCCGTGATGGTGGGGCATCTGTTCGTCAAGCAGGCCACCGCCAGCCAGCGCAAGCGCGCCGTGGCCCGGCGTTTCATCGAGACGCAATTGTCCGCCGTTCGCCGCGACGTGGACCTGGTGCTGAGCGGCGACCGCTCGCCCCTGGACGATTACGTCACGTTGGCCGGCGCGGCGCCGACGGCCTAAGCGGTTGTCGTGCGTTGCCCAGGGAAGTGCGCAGAGTAGAATGACGCGAAGCCGCGAGTTTTCCGATGGGAAAATCGCGCACGGCCTCTTGGCGGAATTGGCAGACGCGATGGACTCAAAATCCATTTCCGCGAAAACCCAAGACTCCAATCCACAAGCATTTACGCCGACCCGGCCGGAAACCTTGTCACTTGGCTTGCCGCTAAACCTGCAAAATGACCCCGACCTGAAGGCCGTTGTAGAAGCCTGGCCGGAGCTACCGCAAGCATTGCGCATCGGCATCATGGCGATGGTCGAGGCCAGCACCAAGACATAGGGAATTCCCTAAAGGCGGCTCAACGGAAGCCGCTGTTCGCGCTTTCAATTCACGGCGCAACGGCGATTGAACCATTGAGGGCGTCAGTCTCGAGGCCCAGCGGCGGGCCGCAGAATTGTTTGCGAAAATAGATGAATTCGATCGGCGCTGCAGCCGCATCTCAGCGATTTTTCGCTTGCATAGCAAGGTCGCATTTGTAGAGTGATTTGCGGAGGTCGGTGACACCGTTTTGCCAAGGGCGGTTGTAAAAACGGTCTATAAAGGGACTGCGGGGCGGGGTTGTTTACACGTCTGACGTATTCTTTTCCGCTTTCCCAGAACTAAATCAATGTCTCCTGCTAAGGAGCGTTCATGTCTATCGTTCAAAGCGAGCGAAGTCGTCCAAGCGGCTTTCGAATGGCCAAGCGGTCAAAGCAGCGTTCTTGCATTGCGCAGCACAGGCTGACCAAGGCAGTCGTTGAGGCGCTGGAACAACGGTTTTTGTTGTCAGTCGTGAATTGGACCGGCGATGCGGGCGACGGCCTCTGGAGCACGCCGGGCAACTGGTCAACGAAGACCAGCCTTCCCGGCGCTGGCGACAGTGTGGTAATCAACGCGCTCGCGGGCACAACCATAGAGCTGACATCATCCCTAACCGCGTCAGCTCAGAGCGTGTCCACAAACGCAACGCTGCAAATCGACAGCGGCGCGACGCTCGCGGCAAATACCATTCAAGCCTCCGCGAATATCGTGTTGTCCGGGGGAACGATACAGGGTGCGACAGTAGCCGAATCCGGCGGTTCCGAGTTGGTTCTGCTATCCGGCGGCACGTTGAACAACGTGACGGTCAGTGCCGGCACGGTGCTGGACGCGACGCAGCAGTGGGACGCGCAGATCACCATCCTGAACGGGCTGACGCTGAACGGGACGCTGGAGGTGGGTGGAGCGGACGGGAGCACGTTCGCGTATTTTCTCTTCAACGGCACACAAATGCTGGGCGGCACGGGCAGCGTGGTGTTCGGCAACTACTACTACTACTACTACTATACCAATGGTCTATACGCCCAGGGTGACAATGGGGCCAACCCCGCGACACTGACGGTCGGCAGCGGGATCACGATCGACGGCGGCAACGGAGACGTGAGCGGTTACTACAGCGGCGATGCGATTGTGAACCAGGGGACGATCGACGCCGACGTGGCCGGCGGGACGATCTATGTCGCAAACAATGGGAGTGGACTCTCCAACAGCGGCACGCTGGAGGCAACTGCGGGAACGCTGAATGTGGGTGGGGGTTCCACGCCGTGGAGCAATGGTGGCAACCTAATTGTCAGTGGTACGGGCGTGTTGGATCTGGGCGGCGTGTTTACGCAGGCGGGTCTGGGGACGTTTACCCGGACGGGCGGGACGGTGAACCTCACGGGAACGCTGACGGGGAACCTGGCGCTTTCATCGGCAACGGGAAGCTGGAACCTGGCCGGGGGAACGATCGCCGGGGGCACGGTGACGGCGACGGGCGGTGCAGAATTGGTGCTGACGGGCAGCGGCGGGACGCTGGATGGGGTGACGATCGGGTCGGGGACGGTCCTGGATGGGACACAACAATGGGACGCCAACGCGACGATCCTGGACGGTCTGACGCTCAATGGCACGGTGGAACTGGGTGGCAGCACGTACTTCTACGGGTCCTTGTACTTCCAAGGGACACAAACGCTGGGTGGCACGGGCAGTGTGGTGTTCGGCACGAGTTGGTATGCGAACAGCGGTCTGTACGTATACGACGTGTCCACCCCCGCGACATTGACGATCGGCAGCGGGATCACGGTGCACGGAGGCAACGGGCAGGTCTCGGCACAGAGCGGGGACGCGTCGATCATCAACGACGGCACGATCAACGCGGACACCAGCGGGGAGACGATCAGCGTCTCCGGGGACGGGAATCCGGGAACTTTCACCAACGACGGAACGCTGGAGGCGACCAGCGGTGGAAGCCTGAGCGTCAGCGACCTGGCCGGGAACATCGGCGTGGCGACGGTGAGCGGTTCGGGCAGCAGCCTGACGCTGAACGGCACGAATTACGTCAACAATCTGGGTCTGACGGCTCCTGCGGGCACGACGCTGGCACTGAACGGTACGTGGATCAATCCAGCCGGCCAGACGATCACGGCGACGGGAGCGACGTTGGATCTGGGAGACCAGTCCAGCAGCAGCACCAATGCCTGGTTTAACGCGGGGACGATCAGCGCCACCAACTCGACGGTCAACCTGGGCGGGAGTTTCACGCTGGCGAGCTTGGGGACGTTCAACCGCAGTGGTGGGACGGTGAACCTCACGGGAACGCTGACGGGGAACCTGGCGTTTTCATCGGCGACGGGAAGCTGGAACCTGGCGGGCGGGACGATCGCCGGGGGCACGATCAGCGGGACGGACGGCGCGGAATTGGTATTGACCGTCAGGGTCGGGACGCTGGATGGCGTGACGATCGATCAGGGTACGGTGGTGGATGGGACGCAAGAGAATTGCGCCGCGATCATCCTGCACGGTCTGACGCTGGACGGGACGCTGAACCTGGGAGCGCCCGATGGCAGCACGAGCGGCCAACTGGGATTCACCGGAATGCAGACACTGGATGGCACGGGCAGCGTGGTGTTCGGCGGCTCGAGTCAGAATTTCCTTATGGTGGAGGACATTGGCATTCCGGCGACGTTGACCATCGGGAGCGGGATCACCATAGAGGGTAAGCGGGGAGGAGTGGCTGGCTCCTACAATTACAACTCGATCGTCAACGAGGGGATCATCGATGCCGACACCAGCGGGGGGACGATCAGCGTCTCTGGGGGCGGGAATCCGGGGAACTTCACCAACGATGGGACGCTTGAAGCGAGCAACGGTGGGAGCCTGAGCGTCAGCAACCTGGCCGGGAACATCGGCGTGGCGACGGTGAGCGATTCGGGCAGCAGCCTGACGCTGAACGGCACGAATTACGTCAACAATCTGGGTCTGTCGGCTCCGGCGGGCACGACGCTGGCACTGGACGGGACGTGGACCAATCCGGCCGGTCAGACGATCACGGCGACAGGAGCGACGTTGGATCTGGGAGATCAGTCCAGCAGCAGCACCAACGCCTGGAGCAATGCCGGGACGATCAACGCGACGGATTCGACGGTGAACCTGGGCGGGAGCATCACTCAGGCGTCTGTGGGCACGCTTAATCGCATCGGCGGGACGGTGAACATCACCGGGACGCTGACTGGCGGGTTGTCAGTGGACAACACGACGGGGAGCTGGAATCTGGCCGGTGGGACGATCGCCGGGGGTACGGTCAGCGGGACGGGCGGCGCGGAACTGGTATTGACGGGAAGCGGCGGGACGCTGGATGGCGTGACGATCGGGTCCGGGACGGTGGTGGATGGGACACAAAACTATTGCGGCGCGATGATCCTGGACGGCCTGACGCTGGATGGGACGCTGAACCTGGGAGCGTCCGATGGCAGCTCGTACGGGCGGCTGTACTTCATCGGAACGCAGACGCTGGATGGAACGGGCAGCGTGGTGTTCGGCAACTACTGGTGGTGGGTGAATGGCTTGTATGTGCAGGACAATGGCAGCGCGGCGACGCTGACGATCGGGAGCGGGATCACGGTGCATGGAGGCAACGGGCAGGTCTCGGCACAGAACGGTGATGCGTCGATCGTCAACGACGGCACGATCAACGCCGACACCAGCGGGGGGACGATCAGCGTTTCCGGCGGCGGGAGTCCCGGGACCTTTACCAACGACGGAACGCTGGAAGCGACCAACGGTGGAAGCCTGAGCGTGAGCAACCTGGCCGGGAACATCGGCGTGGCGACGGTGAGCGATTCGGGCAGCAGCCTGACGCTGAACGGCACGAATTACGTCAACAATCTGGGTTTGTCGGCTCCGGCGGGCACGACGCTGGCACTGGACGGGACGTGGATCAATCCGGCCGGTCAGACGATCACGGCGACGGGAGCGACACTGGATCTGGGAGATCAGTCCAGCAGCAGCACCAACGCCTGGAGCAATGCCGGGATAATCACGGCGACCGACTCGACGGTGAACCTGGGCGGGAGCATCACGCAGGCGTCTGTGGGCACGCTTAATCGCATCGGCGGGACGGTGAGTATTACCGGGACGCTTACTGGCGGGTTGTCGCTGGACGACACGACGGGAAGCTGGAACCTGGCCGGGGGGACGATCGCCGGGGGTACGATCAGGAGCACGGGCGGTGCAGAATTGGTATTGACCAACAGCGGTGGGACGCTGGACGGGGTGACGATCGGTTCGGGCACGCCGGTGGATGGAACACAACAATGGGGCGCCGGCGCCACGATCTTGGACGGTCTGACCCTGGACGGGACGCTGAACCTGGGAGCGTCCGATGGCAGCACGTACGGCCAGTTGCACTTCACTGGAACGCAGACATTGGATGGAACAGGCAGCGTGATGTTCGGCAACTACAACTACTACTATTACTACTATTACGCCAACGGTCTGTACGTGGACGACGCGTCCAACGCCGGGCCGGCGACGCTGACCATCGGGAGCGGAATCACGGTGGAAGGAGACGCCGGGCAGGTCTCGGCACAGAGCGGGGACGCGTCGATCGTCAACGAGGGGATCATCGATGCCGACACCAGCGGGGGGACGATCAGCGTCTCCGGCGGCGGGAGTCCGGGGACCTTCACCAACGATGGGACGCTTGAAGCGAGCAACGGTGGGAGCCTGAGCGTCAGCAGCCTGGCCGGGAACATCGGCGTGGCGACGGTGAGCGATTCGGGCAGCAGCCTGACGCTGAACGGCGCGAATTACGTCAACAATCTGGGTCTGTCGGCTCCGGCGGGCACGACCCTGGCACTGGACGGGACGTGGGTCAATCCGGCCGGTCAGACGATCACGGCGACAGGAGCGACGTTGGATCTGGGAGATCAGTCCAGCAGCAGCACTAACGCCTGGAGCAACGCCGGGACGATCAACGCGACGGATTCGACGGTGAACCTGGGCGGGAGCATCACTCAGGCGTCTGTGGGCACGCTTAATCGCATCGGCGGGACGGTGAGTATTACCGGGACGCTTACTGGCGGGTTGTCGCTGGACGACACGACGGGAAGCTGGAACCTGGCCGGGGGGACGATCGCCGGGGGCACGGTGACGGCGACGGGCGATGCAGAATTGGTGCTGACGGGCAGCGGCGGGAGGCTGGACGGGGTGACGATCGGTTCGGGCACGCCGGTGGATGGGACGCAGGCATATTGCAGCGCGACGATTCTGGACGGCCTGACGCTGGACGGGACGCTGAACCTGGGAGCGTCCGATAGCGGCACGTACGGCCGGCTGTACTTCACCGGAACGCAGACATTGGATGGAACGGGCAGCGTGGTGTTCGGCGGATCGGGTGGGAATGGTCTGTTTGTGCAGGACAATGGCAGCGCGGCGACGCTGACGATCGGGAGCGGGATCACGGTGCATGGAGGCAACGGGCAGGTCTCGGCACAGAACGGTGATGCGTCGATCGTCAACGGCGGCACGATCAACGCCGACACCAGCGGGGAAACGATCGGAGTCTCCGGCGGCGGGAGTCCGGGGACCTTCACCAACGACGGAACACTGGAAGCGACCAACGGTGGAAGCCTGAGCGTCAGCAACCTGGCCGGGAACATCGGCGTGGCGACGGTGAGCGATTCGGGCAGCAGCCTGACGCTGAACGGCACGAATTACGTCAACAATCTGGGTCTGTCGGCTCCTGCGGGCACGGCACTGCAACTGGACGGTACGTGGATCAATCCAGCCGGCCAGACGATCACGGCGACAGGAGCGACGTTGGATCTGGGAGATCAGCCCAGCAGCAGCACTAACGCTTGGTTTAACGCGGGGACGATCACGGCGACCAACTCGACGGTGAATCTGGGCGGCGAGTTCACGCTGACGGACCTGGGAACGCTGAACCGCAGCGGTGGAACGGTGAATATTACCGGGACGCTGGACCTGCTGCCGGTTGCCCCGTCGGCATTGTCGGTTGCGAGCGGCGAGAACTACACGGTCCTGAGCTGGTCGGACAACTCCACCGTGGAAAGCGGGTACGCGATCGAGCGGAGCACCGACGGGGTTCACTTCAGCCAGGTCGGGACGGTCGGGGCGAATGTGACTGAGTATTACGACACGGGGCTGACGGCCGGCACGACCTACACCTATCGGGTACGGGCGTACAACACGGTGGGCAACTCGCTCTACAGCAACACGGCATCAGCGAAGGTGGGAACGCTGGGAGCAGGGCTAGGGCTGCTGGCCCAATTCTACAATGACACGGACCTCAGCGGCACGCCGGTGCTAACGCAGGTGTATGGCAACGTCGACACGAACTGGAACTACGGCGGCGGGCCGGGGTCGGGAGTCAACGGGGCGGGCAACTTCTCCGGCCGGTGGACAGGACAACTGAAGGCTCCAACCAGCGAGACCTACACGTTCAATGCTCAAATGGACTATGGGTCGGCCGCGCGAGTGTGGATCAACGACCAACTCGTGTACGACAACTGGGACTCGGGGGCGACGGTCAATAATGAAGTGGCATTGACGGCGGGCCAGACGTACGACTTCAAGGTCGAGTACGACTCGAACTACTATTACTACCCGGGCGTGCATGTGTATTGGTCCAGCCCATCGGTATCGAATGAGGTGATTCCGGCGTCGGCGTTCACGCTGCCGGCGGGAGCGGGAGCGGAGTTGCCTGGCAATACTCCGGGCCCGGTGGTGACGGTAGTTCCCGGCGGGGACACTCTGGCGCTGGACGACACGACGGGAAGCTGGAACCTGGCCGGGGGAACGATCGCCGGGGGCACGATCAGCGCGACGGACGGCGCGGAACTGGTCCTGACGGGCAGCGGCGGGACGTTGGACGGGGTGACGATCGGTTCGGGCACGCCGGTGGATGGGACGCAGAACTATTCCAGGGCGACGATTCTGGACGGCCTGACGCTGGACGGGACGCTGAACCTGGGAGCGTCCGATGGCAGCACGTACGGCCAGCTGTACTTCACCGGAACGCAGACGTTGGATGGAACGGGCAGCGTGGTGTTCGGCGGATCGGGTGGGAATGGCCTGTTTGTGCAGGACAATGGCAGCGCGGCGACGCTGACCATCGGGAGCGGGATCACCATACAGGGCAACAGCGGATTAGTCGCGGCCTATTACTACGGTGACGCCTCGATCGTCAACGAGGGGATCATCGACGCGGACACCAGTGGCGGGACGATGAGCGTCTCCGGCGGCGGGGATCCGGGGACCTTCACCAACGACGGAATGCTGGAAGCCCAGGGTGGGACACTGTACTTGAATGGGACCGTCTTATTCACGGGACAAGGGGTCATCAGCAGTTCGCCCACGGGTTCCATTCAGTGTAATGGCAGTCTGCTCGGCAGTACGACCAACGCCGCAGGATGGACTCCGCAGGGGCCGGTTACATTTGACGGGTCAGGAAATGCTTCTTCGCCGCAGTTGTTGGAGGCGATGAGCGATGACCTGGGCGCGAATGCCATTGGTTTCCAGGGGAATTTTGCGTATGCACGACTCTCCCTTTCCGGCAACACTTACGTCCAATTGGTGGATCAATCTCAGAATGCCGGAGGAAGCGGCGCCAACGCGGTCTATGCTGCCTCTCTATCTGTGCCCGCCGGGGCAACCCTCGACCTGAATGGGCTGAATCTTTATACCCTGGCAGCAGATGTCACCGGCACAGTCCTGAACGGATCGGTCACCGTCTTGCCGGGCGGCGGCTTCCCAGACCTCAGCCCGCAAAGCGCTGCGGCATCCACTTCCAACGGCATCGTCACCGTCGTGTGGAACGACATCAACAACGGCGGCGGGAACGTCATCGACTCCTTCTACGACCAGGTGCAACTGATCGACGTTACGGCCGGCAACACGGTGCTGGACACGCAAACGCCTTACTACAACGAAGGCTACCTTGGGCCAATCACGTACAACGGCGGAACTGCGCCGGAGCAGGTGACGTTTAACCTGGCCGGATATTCTCAGTTCCATGTTGGCGACACGCTTGAGGCGGTGATCACGACGGATGTCAATGACAACGTATTCGAAACCAACAAAGCCAACAATCAAGCAACGACATCAGTGACGCAGGCACCGGTCCCGGATCTTCAAGTGAACGGCCTCAGCGTTACCGGCGATTCCACCGGGCAAGTCAATATCAATTGGAACGACGGCAACAACGGCCCAGGAACCGTCGCGGAGAGCTTCTTCGACAGCGTGGTCGTCACGGACAACGTCACGGGAGCAACGGTTTTCAGTGGCACAGTGTATGTCAACGCCGGACAGAATCCTATCAGTTCCGGCGCATCTGTCGCGCAGAGCGACAGTTTTCAACTGCCTACCGGCTTTGACGTCACACACGCGCTGAACGTTTCGGTGACGACGGACGCGTACAACAACGTCTTTGAGACCAACGAAAACAACAATACCGCGACCTTGGCCACAACCGCACCTCTGGCGCAGTATCCGGATCTGCAGGTGCAGGACCTGTCGGTAAGCCCAACCAATCCTTTTGCCGGTCAGCAAATCACGATTAGCTGGAACGATGCCAACACCGGCGCCGCCACGGCTGCCGGCCCGTGGTATGACCAGATCCAGGTCATCAACACGACCACGGGCCAATCGCTCCTGGATACGACTCAGTATTACGCTTCCAACTCCATGGCAGCGGGCGGAAATGCCGCGCGTTCCTATGCACTCACGCTGCCTAACGGTTCTGCGGGCGCGGGCGTTCTGCAAGTGACCGTAACCGTGAATTCGAACAACGATGTCTTTGAATACAATTCGTCGTTGACTGCTCAAAGCAACAATAGCAGTTCCATGAACGTCACTTCCGCGGCCGTGTCCTACCCCGATTTGACGGTTGCTAATCTGACGGCCGCGGAAGATTCGACAGGCAAAGTGACCATCTCATGGCTGGATTCCAATATTGGAATCGCCTCAGCGGCCTCCGCGTTCGACGATTCCATTACGCTGACGGATGTTACGACCGGCCTCCAGATTAACGCAACGACGCTTCGGTACGATCCCAGTCAGAGCGGCGATATTTCCGCGGGATCCTCCTCTGGAACGCGAACAGTTGCGTTCCAGCTCCCACAAGGCTTCAGCGCCACAGACGCGCTTGAGGCTACTGTGCAAACCGATTCCGATGGAGGCGTCTACGACAGTAATCCTGACAACAATACGTCGAGCGCAAATGTCAGCACCGTGGCTTCCGCCGATCTTTCAGTGACAAACCTTTCGGGATCAGGCGATGCGACGGGCAAGGTGACAGTGAGTTGGCAGGACGCCAACGCGGCGGGCGGCGCAGCAGTGGCTTCTGCATTCTACGACTCGATCACGCTGATCGACACGACCACCGGCCAGACGATCAACTCGACGAGCTTGCGGTATGACCCGACGTCCAGTGGGAGCATCGCCGCCGGCTCAGCTTCAGCGGTGCGGACGGTGAGCTTCCAACTTCCGCAGGGCTTCAGTGCCACCGACGCCCTGCAGGTGACGGTGCAGACCGACACCGACAACGGGGTTTACCAAAGCAATCTATCGAACGACACCAGCACGCAGTCGGTGAGCAGAACTCCGACAGCCGACCTTTCCGTTGCAAATTTGTCGGCAGGAGCTGATGCCACGGGCCTAGTGACCGTCAGTTGGGAGGATGCCAACGCGGCGGGCGCGGCTTCGGTGACCGGAAGTTTCACTGACTACGTCACGCTGATCGACACCACCACGAACCAGGTGCTTGGCAGCGGTGGCGTGCCCTATAGCGTTTCTTCTTTGGGCCCAATCAGCGGTGGATCGATGTCCGTGGCACGCACGACGACTTTCCAACTGCCCCAGGGATTGAGCGCAAGCGATGTGCTGCAGGCCCAGGTCGTGACCAACGGCGATGCCGGGGTCTACGAAGCCAATACCGCCAATGACACCGCGACCACCTCTGTAACCACGACACCAACCGCGGATCTGTCGGTAGCCGATGTGCAGATCACCACTGCAACGCCGCTCTCGGGCCAGCCAGTCGGTGTAAGCTGGCAGGACAGCAACACCGGCCCGGCAGCCACGGGCACTTCGTGGCTGGACCAGGTTGTTGTCCGCGATTTCAGCAACAACATCGTCGCCAGCGATACCGTTGCCGCCGCCGCCCTCGCGGCGGGACAGTCTGAGACCTGTACGTTTCAGTTCACCCTGCCGCACGGCAATCCAGGGGTTGGCAGCTTCACCGTGGTTGTGACCACCAACTCCAACGCCGCGGTGTTCGAGAACAACACCGCCAACAATGTTTCAGCGCCGGTGACATTTACCTCGACTCGTTCTTCCACGGATTACCCGGACCTGGCCGTATCCAGCGTGACCGGGCCGGGCTTTGAATTTGTGGGTCAGCAGACCCAGGTCAGTTGGACGGTTGTCAACAACGGCCCCGTTGAAGCGGACGGTTCCTGGACCGATCAACTGCAAATGATTTCCGTCAGCACCGGCGCCGTCACCACGCTGGCCAACGTAGACCAGACCGGCCCGCTTGCACCCGGAACCTCCTATACGACCACGCAAACGATTACGCTGCCGACGACGCCGGGACAATATTTCTTCCAGGTGACAACCGACGTTGGCAATACGGTTGTTGAAACCAACGAGGGGAACAACACCGCCGCATCGGTGAACAACACGGTGAGCGCGCTCTATGATGCGACGATTACTTTCGTGACAAACGCCGACGGGGTTGATGTGGCCGCAGGCGACGCGGGCCACGCCTATATCGCGCCGGGCGCGCCGGTTTTGATCTATGGTGTCGCCACCTACACGGGCAGCGGTGAAACGGGCATGCCGGCGGCAGGCATGGGCGTGACTGTGGATGTCATGGTTCAGGGAACCGTTCGAACCCTGAATGCAACCACGGCTTCGGACGGGACCTTCGGCGTTGAGTTCTATCCAGTCGGGACCGAGGCCGGGCACTATCAGCTCGCCGCCGACCATATCTCCACCGGCGCCGTTGCAGGCAGCATGGTGCCACAGGCGGCATTCGATATCGTTGGTCTGACGTCAAATCCGTTTGGCATCTCTCAAACGCTGGTGGTCAATCAGCCGGTCACCGGAACGATCACGTTGTCCGCATTGGGGGTGGTCAACTTGACGGGCTTGACCTTCAACGCCGTGTCGATCGCGCCCAATATTCAGCTCGTGCTGACCGGTGCACCGACCACGATCGCAGCAGGCGGAACCGCGACGATCACCTTCACGTTACAGGCGAGCGATGACAGCTATGTGTCGGATAGCGCGGAGCTGCACGTGAGCAGCGATCAGGGTGTGGCTCTGGATATCGGATTTGATCTGAACGTACTGGTGCTTAAACCGCAACTGGTCTCCAGCACCGGCGCGCTCGACGTTGGCATGATCGTGCCTGCCGCCGGGCAGCAGGTCCAGGAACAGGTCAGTTTTGTGGTGACCAACATTGGCGGCGCCGATTCCGGCGATTTGACCGTGCAAGTGCCCGACACATCGGTCGACGGCCTGGCGCCGTTCATGACGCTGGTGACGCAACCGACCATCAGCTCGCTGGCGCCGGGTCAATCCGCGACGGTGACCATCCAGCTCAGTGCCGACCCGTCGCTGCCTCTGAACGAGCTGTACACCGGAACCATCGCCATCGGCAATACTCAGGTGAGCCTGTCCGAAGGCTATAGCTTCCGGCCAATCGCGACGACCACCGGCGATGTGGTCGTGCAGGTGAGTGACGACTACACCCAGTACGCCGCCAACCACCCCTACGTATCCGGCGCTCTGGTCCAGCTTCTCAATGCCTTCGACAATTCCCAGGTGGTCGCGACCGGCACAACCGACGCCACCGGCACCGTCGCGTTTGCCTCTATACCGGCCGGTCCTTACGTGATGTCGGTCAGCGATTCAGGTCATTCCAGTTACCTGGCCACGATCAACGTGAATCCGGGCGTGACCAACAATGAGACGGCGTTTCTTCCGGTCAACACGGTCAGTTACACATGGGTCGTCGTTCCCACCCAGATTCAGGATCAGTATCAGGTCAGCCTGGTTGCGACATTCGATACCCAGGTGCCTGCGCCTGTCGTCACCATGACTGCCGACCCGCACCCGTTACTCCCATTAATCGCTCCGGGCGGCAGGGGGCAGCTGAACCTCACGCTGACCAACCAGGGGCTTATCGCCGCGAACGACGTTACTCTGATTGTTCCGACCGATCCGGAATACACCTTCACGCCGCTGACCACTGACATCGGCATCATCGGGGCCAATCAATCCGTGACGATCCCGGTCGCTGTCACGCGGAATACGGGTGGTCCGGACGGAGGTGCCAGTTATGTCTACTTTTCAGCTCCATACGATTACGTGCCGTTCGATGATCCGAACCAGACGGTTGTTCACGCCGCGCTGGCGGCGGTCTTCGTGCGGCCAGGGCCGCCACCCCCACCCCCACAACCGGGTGGACCAAGCGGGCCGGGTGCGGGTACGGGTACGGGTACGGGTGGCTTTTATCCCACGCCTGTTGTCCCCATCCAGACTGAGATTGCGGATGCCAAGGTGACCATCGAGATCGATCAGAGCGCGGTTCTCACCCGCACCGCCTTCGGCGGAACCCTGGATATCTCCAATACCGGCTCGACACCGCTAGCCAACGTTCAGATGAACATCCACATCACCGACGACGCCGGCAATGACGCGACCAGCGACTTCTTCTTTAACCCGCCCACACTCTCCGGCTTCAATGCCTCCGGCGGTATCGACCCCGGGACCGACGGGACCGCAAAGTTCCTGTTCGTTCCCACTGATAACGCCGCGATGACGGCGGCCACGGATTACCATATCGGCGGTTCGTTCAGCTACACCGATGCCGCCGGTGAGGTTGTTACCGTTCCGATTTTCCCGGCGACCATCACCGTTTATCCGCAGGCCCATCTGGTGCTGAACTACTTCCTGCAGCGCGATGTCTATGGCGACAATCCGTTCACACCGCAGGTGGAGCCAGCCGAGCCCTTTGTGCTTGGACTCCTGGTCACCAACGTCGGCGCCGGTGCCGCCGGCGACCTGACCATCACCAGCGATCAACCCAAGATCATCGACAACACCAAGGGACTGCTCATTAACTTCCAGGTCATCGGCACACAGGTGGGAACCCAGACCGAGTCACAGCCCAGCCTGACGGCGGATCTGGGGACCCTGGCGCCTGGGCAGACCAACTCTGCCGAATTCAACCTGATCTGCAGCCTCCAGGGTCACTTCGAGAATTACTCCGCCTCGTTCACCCACACCGGCGCCTTGGGCGGTCTGCAAACTTCATTGATTGACTCCGTCACGCTCCATGAACTGATTCACGCGGTCAACCTGGACGATCCCGGGGACCCGGCTTCTGACGGTAAGCCCGATTTCCTCGCCCATGATTCGGCGTCCGGGAAGGGAGCCACGCGCGACTACGGTCAGGCCCAGGGTCCGACCGGTATGCTCGATGTGGTTACGGATCTGCCGGAAGTTCTGTACAAGTCTGATGGTTCCAAGTCAGCGGTCAATGATCTGGCGGTTGGAGATGCCAGCATTACCTCGACGGTCCAGTCCGGCCAGTCGCTTACCTACACCCTGACCGCTTCCGAGGCGGCAGGATGGGACTACCTCGAAATCCCCGATCCGACCGGCAGCCATTCAGGCTATACGCTTACTTCGGTCGTGGGCCCCGACGGGCGCGTCATCCAGGTCGGTCCCAACGCCTGGACCACCGATCAGCTCTTCACCGACGGCGCGTTCATCAACTTCAAGCTTTTCCATATGCTGGACTACAGCAGCACGGGCCAGGACGTGCAATACACGCTGGTCTACACCACCACCGCGACTCCGCCCACCGTGGTCGCACTGCAGGCGGTCTCTCCGAAGATCGACAGTCCGTTTGACAGCCTGCAGGTTACACTCTCCGAGCCAATCGACCTGACCAGTTTCGATCCATCGCAGGTGGTCATCCTGTACAACGGCTCACCCATCTCGACCGCTGGAATGACGCTGAAATCCGACGGCGGGGATGTTTACGAAATCGACGGATTGTCCTCCCTTACCAACAAGCTGGGAAGCTATGCCCTGGATTTCAATGCCACAGCCGTGAGGGATTTCAACGGACTCGCCGGCACCGGCGTGCTCAGTGATCTTTGGCAGCTTCTGGCAGTACCGACGCTGACTCTGCCCGCAGCCCCAGCGCTTACGTTCGATGGTACGAGCGACGTAGTTGAGTGGGTGACTGCGACCTTGAGCGGCGTCAACGGGGTGGCAGCGCCCACGGGCACACCCTCCATCGCCTACTACTCGGGCACCGACACTTCCGGCACACCGCTTTCTTCTCCGCCGGTCAACGCGGGCAAGTACACCGCCGTGGCCAGCTATGCCGGCGATGCCAACTACTTCGGCGTTCAGACCTCGGTGACGTTCACCGTCAACCCGGCGCCAGCCACCGTCACTTTGCCCGCGCCTCCGGCTTCCATCGTTTACGACGGCACCAATGACGTGACCAGTTGGGTCCAGGCGACGGTAACAGGTGTGAGTGGGGCGCCGACACCGACCGGCGAGATCACATACGTGTATTATGCCGGTGCTGCGGCAACAGGGACGCCGTTGGCTTCGCCGCCGATCAATCCCGGCACCTACACCGTCGTTGCCAATTACCCTGGGGATGCCAATTACAACGCCGCTCAGAGCGATGCTGTCACCTTCTCCATCGTCGCTCCCCCGCAGGTCACCAATGTCACGGTCGACGGCAGCGCTTGGAGCGGCAGCTTCCTCAGTTATCTTGCCGGCCTGAGTGTCGCCAATGTCGGCGGCTATTCCATCCCCACGGGATCGTCCCAGTTGAAGACGTTGCCCTGGACGAATCTCAACCAGATCAACATCGTCTTCAATCAAAACGTCAACGTGCAAGAAAGTTCGCTGCAACTGTTGGGCGTCAACGTCCCCAGCTATTCCTTCATCGCCTTCAGCTACAACTCCAGCACTGACACGGCGACCTGGACGCTGAATGCTCCGATCAGCGACGACAAGCTGCTGATCGATCTGAGCGACTCGGTGACCAACACTTCGGGGGTCGCCCTGGACGGGGAATGGACCGACGGGGTCAGCAGTTATCCCTCGGGCAACGGCACTCCTGGCGGAGCGTTCATGTTCAGTTTGAACGTTTTGCCGGGGGATGAGAATCAGTCCGGCGGGGTCAACATTCTGGACACGGTATCGGTGGCTCACCTTCAGGGCAGCACCACTTTGACGCCCGCGACGTATTCAATCTTCGCGGACGTGAACGGCAGCGGTGGGATCAACATACTGGACACGCTTGCGACCAACAGCCGGCAGGCCTCGACATTGCCCAGCGGCACTCCGGCAGTCCCGGCCGTGGTGACTTCAATGGTTGCGGCACCCACCAGAAAAATGAACACAACCGCCTCGACAGCGTTGGTGCCGAATGTATCTCCGATGGTTTTTTCCACGACGCCGATCACGAGCAGCCTCTTGCTGCCCAATCACCACAAGCGGGGCGTGCTGGCGATGGTGTGAAGTCGAAGAAGGAGGTGCAATTCGCCTGAGCCAAGGCGCGCCGCCGCGCGTGCTTTCGATCACGTTGGTTGCCGCTAGGGTTCGACATTGCCCAGCGGCACTGCGGCTGTCCCGGCTGTCGTGGCTTCAATGGTTGCGGCACCAACCAGCAAAATGAACGCGGCTGCGGTGACAGCGTTGGTGCCGGCCGCAAGCCGGCGATTTGATCTTCGATCAAAGACCTCCCTGTCTGGCGGTGGTGTTACCACAGAAGGAAGGTCAGCGTTGAGCGGATATATAGCGCTGGAGTGCTAAATAGGGAGTGAGAATGACCGGCTGGCAAGTCGGCAGTGCCGTCTCAGCCAATGGGTTGAGGCAGACGGGGACTACTAGGCAATCCCTGGAAAAGGATTCCCCGCCGTCCGCTGTGGAGCCAGCGGCAACACCGCCGCTTCGCAGTATTCACACCACGACGTTTCCGCAAATTCTTCAGCGCCTTGGCGCATCGCTGGCCGTCACCACTTATCAGGCCGGCAAGCTGGTGTTACTGCGGTCTGAGCCGCGGTCCGATGGTACGGTGCTCAACACACACTTTCGCGGCTTCAATAAACCAATGGGCTTCGCCTGGGAGCCCGGCCGCTTTGCTTTGGGTACCAACACCGAGATTTGGGAATTCCACGACTTGCCGGCGGTAGCACGCAAGCTGGACACGGCCGAGTCTCCCGCTCACCACGACGCCGCATTCCTGCCGCGCTGTGCTCACGTCACCGGTGACGTTCAGATCCATGAGATGGTTTGGGCGCCGCCACGCAAAATTCCCGGCAGCTCGGAGCCAGCACATCGTTCGGATCTCTGTTTCGTCAATACCCGATTCTCCTGCCTGGCGACGCGCAGCGACACATATAACTTCGTACCGCGCTGGAGACCGCCGTTCATTTCGGCTCTGGCCCCGGAAGACCGCTGCCACCTGAACGGTGTGTGTCTGCGCGACGGCAAGCTCCGCTATGTTACCGCCTTGGGCGAGACGGACACTCCCAGCGGCTGACGCGAGAACAAGCAGTCCGGCGGAATCCTGATGGATATCCCCGCGAATGAAATTATGACCCGCGGCTTGTCTATGCCGCACTCGCCGCGGTGGCATGAAGACCGGCTGTGGGTGCTGGAGAGCGGTAACGGCGGCGTGGGTGTCGTGGACGAGCGCAGCGGAAAATACCAGGAGGTTTGCCGCCTGCCCGGCTTCACACGCGGGCTGGACTTCGCTGGGCCGTACGCCTTTGTCGGACTGTCGCAGGTACGCGAGTCGGCAGTCTTCAGCGGCATCGCTATCGCCCAGATGAAGCAAGAAGACCGCTGCTGCGGTGTATGGATCATCGACACGCGCAGCGGACAGACCGTTGGATTCGTGAAATTCACGGACGCGGCGCAGGAAATCTTCGCCGTCCAAGCGCTGCACGGTTTGTCCTGGCCTGATGTGCTGAATGAAGACCCCAAGCGTATCGCCGAGTCGTTTGAGTTGTCTGACGAAGCAATTCAACAGGTTCCACCGGAGTCGCGCCAGCCGGCGGCGGACAAGAGTTAGCCTTCGACTGGAAGGGAGAGGAACCGCTATGTCTTCACATCATCGAGTAAAGTTTCATTCGTCGCGTCGGCGTCGCTCGGATGCGTTCCTTCGCTCGGCCGTGGCTGAGGCTCTGGAACGCCGGAGGTTGCTCAGCACCTTCACAGTCACCACCTTGGTCGACTCTGGGGCAGGCACTCTGCGCCAGGCCATCATCGATGCCGATGCGGCTGGCGGCACGGATATCATTAACTTCGCCAGCGGTCTTACCGGCACGGTCGACCTCGCCAGCACACTTCCTAACCTCACCGCCAACATCACCATCAATGGTTTCGGCGCTGGTCTTCTCACCGTCAATGGCCACGGTCACGGCACTGTTTTTTCGGTTAACAGCGGCGTCACCGCCCAAATCCAGAATCTCGCGATCACCGGCGGCATCGCCGCCAGCGGCGGCGGCATCGCCAATCATGGCACGCTTACGCTCGCCAACTCCACGATCAGCGGAAACAGTGCAAGCGACGCCGGCGGCGGTATTTTCAACGACCGAAACCACACGCTCACAATAACGAATTCAACCGTGAGCGGAAACTTCGCCAGCTATCTCGGCGGCGGCATCAACAACGATGGTCTCCTCACCATCACTAACTCGACCGTCAGCGCGAACTCTTGCCCGAACGGCGGCGGCATCCTCAACAACGCCACTGTCACAGTCAACAACTCCACCATCAGCGGAAATACTGCCGAGTTCCACGGCGGCGGCATCGACAACGGCGGATCCACCGCCGTCGGTCTCATCCTGCCCCTATCCGTGTCCTCCCCCAATCCATCGGCGCCGCAAGTTACACGGCTGACTACTGGTCCTTCACCACCAGCGGCGGGTATGCCATCATCACGGTCAACTGTGGCGCTCGACGATCATGAAGGGAATTGCCGATCCGGGGGGCGACATTGAATGCCACCCTCGAGATTTTGGACTCCAGCGGAAAACCCGTGGTCGCCGCAACGTTGTTTTTTCCTAGACAAATAGAGGCATGAGTGTTACGTATGTAATTTGGCGGGTGAAAATGCGGCATCCCTTATCCTTGGTTTCGATAGCAATGGGCGGCGGCGGCGCTAGGCTACTGGCGACCCTGCCGATGTGATTTGAGGGGGCAGTTCACGGATCTTCGCCGCACGTCTTCTGGGGAATGCCGAGTGGTCGTAAGACGGAATCCCAGATGGACGCAACGGCGAGAGGAGCCCGTCTCGCAACAACAGATCGGCATCCAAACCGCGGGCACGGCGCCGACGGAATCAAGACGCCAAACACCGAGATTCCCGGAGGAATCATGTCCCACCTAATGCTGGAATTGTTGGAGAAACGGGTCTTGTTCAGCACGGTTTCCGATTTGTGCGAGGTGCCCTTCTTCAACGCCGAGGAGTCAGACCCCAGCGGCATTCTGAATCGTTTTGGCGGTCCCGAAATTCCCGGAATCCACGCCACAGTGGCGTGGACCAGCGCAGTGGTCCATTCGGGTAATAGATCGTTGGTTTGCTCCACCAACCAGCCGATTGCTCCAGGCGGGTTCGATTTCTACGGATTTGGGCTGACGGGATTTGGCTCTGTACGCGGCTCTGCCGCGTACATTGACACCCGCGATATCTCACATTACGGATCCTTTCAGTTTTGGTTGCGCAATGCGACGGGTGCTTCCTTCACGCTCAATTTCGAGATCAAGGATTATCGCGGTGACGACGGGGAAAAAGGGGTGTATTCCACGATTGTCTCAGCGGACGACGTGTGGTCGAAGGTGACGGTTCCTCTGGATGGCCTAACGCTTATCGGCCAACCCGATTTGTCCCGGGCCAAGGTCATGGCTTTCGTCTTTCTGGCCAGCGAAGGATCGCCGGTCAATGGGAACATTTATTTCGACGACATGTGCTTCCAAGAACCCGGGCCAGCAATCGATGCGGCGACGGCCCCGCTGGAAACGATTGCCGCCGATCTTGCACGGCGGCAGTTTCTGGCGCTATACGGAGCACGAGACCGAACGAACGGGCTGCTACCGAACATATCGGCCCACGCCGACATTTTGGCGTTGAACGTAACTGCTGGCGTGGTTGCCGCGACACCGACCGCCATTGATCGAGGTTGGATCACGGCTGCGGAAGCGAACGACTGGGTCGCACAATTGACGGGGTCATTGAACGCGATCCTCGATCACGCGACCTATTTGCCGCCCCGCTACTATGATCGCGTCACTCTTGCCCCAGCGCTAGTGCATGAGGAATCTCCTGAGGACGCGGCATTCATGTTTTTGGCGCTGTATCGGTACGCCGGGCTTTCCAGCACGTCAGCGTCACTCACGGCGGCAATCGAGAGCGTCCTCGCTCGTTTCAATTTCGAAGCGTTCTCCACGGCTCAAGGTTGGAAATTGGCGTACGAGATCGATACCCAGCAGTTCACCGCCGGGACCTACGACGGTTATAGCGGCGAGATTCCGGTATTGTCGCTGGCCGCGGATCTTAGTACGACCTACCACGTCGACATGGGGACGAACTACAACAGCGGCGTCAGCCGCGTTCAGACAAGCCTTCCCGGCGAGACGGCGCAATTCCTGGTGCACAGCAGCGCTGATCTTCGCGCCCCATTCATGCAGTGGCTGCCCGATTTGTTCTTCAAGACGGCGGATCGGGATCTCGATACGTATCCGGACCCGGCATTGCGCGCCAATCCGCACGACAATGCCGTGACATACCAGGCGCAAGTGGATGCCGCGTTGGCTGAAGCGGGTCGCGCCGGGATGCTGCAGCCCGATGCGGGCGATGACGGTTCCGGCGAATCCTATCACGAGTTTTCGATATGGAGCGACTTCGGGCAGCCGGCCTTGTACATGCCATGGTCCGCCACCCTGGCCCTGCTGGGAGATCCCCTTGCCGCCGACCAATCCATCCGTCAGTCCATAGAGCACGGATTGACGGGTCCGTTCGGGTTGACGGATTCGGCGATCTGGTTGACGGGGCAGAGCGATCCCGCGACGTTTACGGCGCGCAACGATCTTTGGAACACGACGCTGTCGACCTTGGCGCTTGTGCAGTGGCTTTATTCCAATGACAGCGCATTGGCCGCGATGCCGGCGGTGCAGGGCGCGTTGAACCAGGTATTCCAGCCGAACGATCGCCCGTCCGTATCGATCGGCGACAGCTATATTTATGAGAGCGCTCCTGGCAAGATTTTTGCGGCGGTACCGATCGTCCTCTCCGCCCCGGCGGCGCAAAACGTCGTCGTGCAGTACACGACCGTTGCGGACACGGCGCAATCGAACGTGGATTACACGTCGCTTCTGAGCAGCCTCACGATATTGGCGGGTCAAACGCAAGGGACAATCCTGGTCCCGATTTCCAGCAGCCCCGATTCCGAGTCCAAACAATTCTTCGTGCGGCTCATCACGGCGGACAACACCAGGCTAGGCAAAGACATCGCCACGGTGAAGATCAATGTCACCATGGCAGCACCCCAGGTGACAGGCGTGAGCGTGGACTCGACCGCATGGTCTTCGAGCTTCCCGTACCAGGCAGCGGGTTACGCAATTCCTGCTGGATCGGCCCAACTGACCGACCTGCCCTGGATCAACCTGAATCAGATCAACATCGTCTTCAGCCAAAACGTCAACGTGGCGGAGAGTTCGCTACAGTTGCTGGGCGTCAACACCCCAAGCTACAGTTTCAGCGGGTTCAGCTACAACGCCACGACCGATACGGCGACCTGGACGCTGACTCAGCCGATCGGAGCCGACAAGCTATTGATCGATCTGAGCGACTCGGTGACCAATACCTCGGGGGTCGCCCTGGACGGGGAATGGAGCGATGGGGTCAGCACTTATCCCTCGGGCAACGGCACGCCCGGCGGAGCGTTCCTGTTCAGCTTGAACGTATTGCCGGGGGATGAGAATCAATCCGGCGGGGTCAACATTCTGGACACGGTGTCGGTGGCGCACCTTCAGGGCAGCACCACTTTGACGCCCGCGACCTATTCGATCTTCGCGGATGTGAACGGCAGCGGCGGCATCAACGTGCTGGACACCCTTGCGACCAATAGCCGCCAGGGCTCAGTCTTGCCATCAGGAAGCCCCGCCGCGGCGGTGCTGTCGGTTGCGGTAACCGATTGGAGCTTGACGCCGACGGCCACGGTATCTCCAGGCGATATCGCCGGTGGTCAGTGGTTGGCCACAATGGTGCTGCACGAAAAGCAACGCCATTTGGTCAGAACGCTGAAGATTTTGTGAATTGACGGATTCCACGGGGTATATTAAAGGCGTAAGTCTTGGCCGGTGGGTAGGTAGTTGCGGAGGCGGCTAGGCGAACGCCGATGACATCGAAGCCAAAGCAAATATTCGAGGCGCTGGAGCCGCGCCTGCTGTTGTCGGCCCTGTTTTCCGACGATTTCAACGGAACGGTGGGTGCCGGCCCGTCTTCCGCGTGGACAGCTTTTGAAACTAGCGACCCCAACAATCCGGCGGTTCATTACACCAACACGACGGCCGCGCAAGCCAGCGCCAGCGACCCCGCGACGCTGCAGATCGTCAGCGATGCTCAAGCGAATGATGGCAAGGCATTGGCTATGACGCTGCTGCCGGACCCCAGCGGTAATGGAACGTACGATTCCGCGGAAATCTGCACCGAGGTTGATCCAGCTGGCAGCAGCCTCGAATACGGCCACATCGAGGCCCGGATAAAGTTACCGGGCGGTCCTAATAGCGGCGCCATCTGGCCGGCGTTCTGGATCCTCGGCGACAACATCAGCACGATCAACTGGCCCGCGTGCGGCGAAGTCGACATCATGGAGAACAAGGGCACTGAGTCCGGAACCAACCACTCCACGCTGCATGGCCCAATGTCCGATGGCAGCGACTTTAATGGGGGGGCCGGAGTGAGCGCTGCCTATACCCTGTCCGGCAACCAGAACTTTTACTCCAACTACCACGTATTCGCGATGGATTGGAAACCCAACTCCATCACGTTTTCGGTCGACGGCACCGTGTTCCGCACCTTCACCCCCGCCGACCTCCCCGCAGGGGGTAGCTGGGTATTCAATGGCCATCCGTTCTTCATAATCCTTGACGTCTGCGAGGGAGCACCATTCGCGCCGGGAACAATCACCAGCCCACAGACCATGTACGTGGATTACGTCCACGTCACCGCGCCTCAAGTTATGAACGTCACAGTTGACGGGACCGCCTGGAGCTCCGGTTTCCTCAGCTACCTGGGCAGCCTGAACGCGGCCAACGTCGGCGGATATTCCATCCCCACCGGCTCGGCGCAGCTCAAGACGTTGCCCTGGAGCAACCTGAATCAGATCAACATCGTCTTCAGCCAGAACGTGAATGTGACGCAGAGTTCTTTGCAGCTCGTCGGCCTCAATGTGCCAAGCTACACCTTCAGCAACTTCAGCTATAACTCCGCCACTGACACCGCGAGCTGGACGCTCAATGCTCCGATCGGCGACGACAAGCTGCTGATCGACTTAAGCGGCTCGGTGGCCAATACCTCTGGGACCGCCCTGGACGGGTCATGGACGGATGGGGTCAGCAGCTATCCTTCGGGCAACGGGACGGCGGGGACGCCGTTCATGTTCAGTTTGAACGTGTTACCGGGGGATGAGAATCAGTCCGGCGGGGTGAACGTGCTGGACACGGTCGCGGTGGCACATCTTCAGGGAAGCAGCACGTCGACGCCTGCGACGTATTCGATCTTTGCGGACGTGAACGGCAGCGGGGGCATCAACGTGCTGGACACACTGGCGACCAACAGCCGCCAAGGCTCAGTTTTGCCCGCAGGAAGCCCGATTGTGCCGTCCAGTAGCGGCGTTGCCGCAACGGCGGCGGCGCTGCTGACCGCATCTTCGGGGCAGGCACAACAGTTCTCTACAGTGCCGATTGCAGCCGATTCGCTGCTAAAGCGCGAGCGGTTCGGCGTCCGCGGCGTGCTGGCAAGCACCTGAAAGACTTACGCAATAGACGAATGCATTGTCGCAAAACAGGAAATGAATTTCATGCCCCTTTGCCAATATTAATCGCTGATTTTCCGGGCCTCCCAATCTCGTTGTCGCAAATCCATAAAAAAGTGATTGCAGTTTTGCGTCCCTTATGTATCATTCCCCAGGTCTTGTACCTGCCGGAGTCTGTGGGCTTGGAGGTAGGGGACGCAATTCTACGAGAGGGAGAGGATCATGAAGACGAGTGTCCGTGTCTTGGGTGTGGGCGCGATTCTCGCGGCAGTTTCTGCTGCGCGCGCGGCTGTCAGCGTTGCAGTGCAGAGCGAAACAATTCCCTGGTCTTCCAGTGGCTTTTTCGACGTTTACGTCGAAGTGACGGGAACCGGCAATCCCAGCCTCGCAGGCTGGCAGTCACTGGTGGACCTGAACACCTCGGCCGGACAGCCGACGGGGATGTCATTCGGTACGCCGACGGTTACTGACGTATCACCGTCGGTGCGAACGATGGCATTGGGAGTCGATTCCAACTTCACCACCCCCAATGGCGTTTTGACGAATACGTCTTCAGAGGTTTCTGCGACACAATACCTCTCCAGTGGTTCCGAGCCTTTGGATAGCGAGAATCTCGACGGCCTGATGCGCGTTCCCTTCACCCTGGCTCCTGGTGCTAATGGGACATTCCTGATCACCCTGTCCACCGATGTGAACACCGGCACGGTATTGTCCGATAGTCAGGGGAGCCCAATCACCTATGCGCCGGTGAATGGCTCAATCACGGTGGTGCCAGAGCCGACCGGACTGTCGCTCTTGTTGCTAGCATCTGTCGGTTTGGCGCACCGCGGGCGGCGCGCCTTAGCAGCCTAGATCGCGATTTCAGACTGACCAGCGGCCGGAGAGAGGGCGCTGGTTAACGTGATCGATCTGCCGCGGCGCTGGAGATTACCTTTTGAATCGGAGAGCATGGCCGTGATGGCCGTGTGACGCCCGGGCACAAGCCTCGCGGCAGCGTCGTTTCTGATGCGAGATGGAAAACGAGAATCTACATGGCTGGCCCGTCGGGATTTTCGGAAATAGGTAGGGAGTTCTAATCTCGCCTGCCCGCCCAGCCACCTGGCGATGCCGCCCATCGCCGAGGTTCAGGATCGCCAGCGACCGCCTGCGCCTGTAGCTGCCGCGATAAGTGTCCACCCTTCCAGCCATCGTGATCGCCTGCGGCTTGGCTCCAAATCCATGGCCACGAAATACATGATTGGCGTCGATGTCGAACTTGTCGAGACATCGACCCATTGCAGCATTTCAAAATGCTGTTGCAAATACCTTGACTTTTCGCTTCGCGATGCACGACAATGCCGACCAGCTTTGAGGTGATGTTCGCGAAGTTCTGCGGTTGGGGAAGAATCGCGGGCTGAGGGAAATTCGGGTTCTCAGAGCGGTCCTCCCAAAAATTCAAAGCGCAATGTCGTCGCGCCAACGGCATAGGGCTTCCGTTGAGTCGCGGCGGCTGAGGGAAAACGCCGAGAGCGGAGGTGCTTCATGTTGCGACGGGGACAGCGGCGACGAAAAGTTGCCGTTCGCGGGCGGAGCGTTCACAGACATCCACTGTTTTGCGAAATTCTGGAAAGACGACTGCTTCTCTCCACGGTCAACTGGACCGGTGCGGGGGATGGCGTGAATTGGACGGACCCCAACAACTGGTCCACTCATTCAACGCCAGGCACATCAGACGACGTCATCATCTCCGCTGCGGGCAATCCGACGATTCAACTCGCTTTGGGAACGCAGTCCGTGAATAGCGTCACGAGCAGTGATCCGATCAATGTTGCGGGTGCGACGCTGCAAGTTGCGACGAGATTTCAGTTTTCGGCGAATGTTTTCCTAGGTGCCGCCGGGACGATCAAGGGCGGGACGATCACAGGGACGGGCGGAGCGGAGTTGGTGCCGGGATCCAACTCCGACAACCCCGGGACGCTGGATGGGGTAACGATCGATACGGGGACGGTGGTGGATCGGGCGGCAGCAGATGGGACAGCAGTGACGCCAGCGGATCGAGGGGCAGCAGCGAGGGCAGCGGGGAAGCCAGTGGTTCGAGCGGCAGCGGCGTAGGCGCTGGCGGTGGTGGACCAAGCAGTGGTGGTCCCGGCGGCAGTGGCAGCTCCGGAGGTACAGGCGGCGGTGCCGGTGGACCGGGCAGTTCCGGTGGCGGTGGAAGTTCCAGCGGCGGTGGGAGCAGCACGGGTGGCAGCAGTGGATCCGGCGATTACATCCCGCCGCACGATCCCAACGACATTGTCGGCCCGGTCGGCTATTCCGATGCGAATCTCGTCGGTTATGGACCGTTGGCCTACACCATCGACTTCGAGAACGCCTCGACCGCGGCGGGCCCGGCGGACGATATCATCGTCACCAACCAGCTTGATCCCAACATGGATTGGCGCACGCTGCAGATCACGCAGGTTACCTTTGGTTCCAACGTGATCAACGTGCCTTCCGGTCGAAGCTTCTTCACCGACACGGTTGACCTTCGACCGGAAGGATCGAACCTGCTGGTTCTCATCCAGATCTCGCTGGATACCACCACTGGCATTCTCACAGCCGAGCTGAAGGGCATCGATCCGACCACGGGCGAGATCCCCGTGGATCCGATGCTCGGCATCCTGCCACCCAACGACGCCAACAACGATGGTGAAGGACATATTTCATACACGATCAAGCCCAAGACGGGCCTGCCCAGTGGCACAATCGTGAGCAACTCGGCCTCAGTCGTCTTTGACACGCAGGCCCCGATCTTGACCAACACCGTGACCAATGAGCTTGACGTGACTGCACCCAATAGCCAGGTCGTGTCATTGCCGGCAACCAGCAACGGTCAGTTCACCGTCAGCTGGGCGGGCAGCGACGACGCCGGTGGTTCGGGCGTCGCCGGGTTTGACGTGTATGTCGCCGTGGATGGGGGTGCATTCAATCTTTGGCTGAATGCTACTACTAACACCTCCGCCACCTATACGGGCAGCCCTGGCCATACCTACGAATTCTTCAGCGTTGCCCACGACAACGTAGGCAACCAGCAGCCCACGCCATCGGCCGCACAAGCCACCACTACCGCCGTGGTACCGCCGCAGGTGGTCGACGTGGTGGTGGACGGCTCTGACTGGAGCGGCAGCTTCCTCAGCTACCTGGCCAGCCTAAATGCGGCCAACGTCGGCGGCTATTCCATTTCCACGGGATCGTCCCAATTGAAGACATTGCCCTGGACGAATCTCAACCAGATCGACATCGTCTTCAGCCAAAACGTCAACGTGCAGGAAAGTTCGCTGCAACTGCTGGGCGTAAATGTCCCCAGCTACAGCTTCAGCGGGTTCAGCTACAATGCCGCAACGGACACGGCGACCTGGACGCTGACTCAGCCGATCGCAGCCGACAAGCTGCTGATCGATCTGAGCGACTCGGTGACCAATACATCGGGGCTCGCCCTGGACGGGGAATGGAGCGACGGGGTCACCACTTATCCCTCGGGCAACGGCACGCCCGGCGGAGCGTTCATGTTCAGCTTGAACGTTTTGCCGGGGGACGAGAATCAGTCCGGCGGGGTGAACGTGCTTGACACGGTATCGGTGGCTCACCTTCAAGGCAGCAGCGCTTCGACGCCCGGGACGACCTATTCGATCTTCGCGGACGTGAACGGCAGCGGCGGCATCAACGTGCTGGACACGCTTGCGACCAACAGCCGCCAGGCCTCGACATTGCCCAGCGGCACTCCGGCGGTCCCGGCCGTGGTGACTTTAACGGCCACGCCAGCGACCAGGACAGTGAAAGTGGCTGCGTCGATGGTATCGGCGCCAACGGCGTCCCCGACGGTTTTTTCCACGACGCCGATTACCAGCAGCTTATTGCTACCCAATCACCACAAGCGGGGCGTGCTGGCGGAGGCATGAGGTTGAAGAGGGAGGTCCAATTCGTCTGCGCTAGAGCATCTTCACTTCAGCTCAAGCGCCCGCAGCATCCGCGACGCAATGGCACGTTCATGGCGAGTTCCTTTGCCGCCCCGGAGGCCGCATTTTCCCACTCGGCCAGCTGCCCCTCAAGAAAAAGTACATGACCGGCCGAGCCGCCGATGTTCAATCGACTTTTGCGACGTAACCACCGCGTCCCCAATCACTTGGGACGATTTTTCGGCAAAAATGAAAAAGAATCCTTAGCCCCCAGGGCGCGATTCGAACTGTAATTACACGTTTTGGCAGTCCATCGCCAACCGCTTTAGGGAAGCGGAGCTACGCTCCGCCCGCCCCCAAAAACTCGACAGTTCCAGCTTCTCCGGGGCTGCTTTGAGCCTCGGAATTCGCAGTGTCTTTGTTCGATCTTCACTGATCTTCGCGTATTTCAGGGGATATTGACGGAAATCTTGGGAAAGCTGCGGATTGTGGAACCACTCATTTAACGGCGGAGCATGAAGCGATTGAACCGCCAAGCCGCGAAGGGCGCGAAGACAAATACGCCGACTCGAGTGGGCCTGCGGCTCGCATCATCCGGTTTCATTCGCCCGGGGTACTTCCTAATCTTGCTCTTACTCTTGCTCTTAATCCTGTTCCTAATCTTACTCTTCATCTTAATCTTAATCCTCCGCTTCTGCCCGGCCAGGACACGGCTGAGCCTCCTAAAAGATCGGGGAGAAGGAGCAAGATTAAGATTACGATTAGGAAGAGGATTAAGAGCAGGATAAAGAGTTAAGAGTAGGAGCAGCTGGTCAGGTCGGATAGCGGGCTAAAAATTCGGGAAGAGGGGCCGAGAAACCCGGCTGTTGGGGCTTTGCGCGCGGGCTGCTGCGGGGCGGCTCAAGGGTCGTTGAACCTGTCGAACGGATCAGGCATCAGGAGGCGAACTTCGGTTATCGCCGAGCTGCTTGCGTTTCTTGGACTCCAGTTTCTTGATGCTTTCCGGCGCCGGCAGATTCTCCGGCATGGTCCCGCCAAGTTCGCGGATCGTCTGGCGAACTTTCGCGCCGACCTCGTAATGCGTCCGATTGGCCCTGGCTTTGCCAACGATCTTGTCTCGCCGCAGCTTTTCCTCCGTCTGGGTGGCTCGGAAGAGATTCGCAGCCAATTCCGTGCTCGCCATGTGATCGAGAATCTGTTGGCTCTTTTTCAATCCCTTGCGCCGGTGGATGTCCTGAGCCCCGAGGCCACCGTACAGGCCCATGTAGCCGTGATTCTGAAAAATGGCATAGTCGACGGGTTCGACGACACCGGCACTCTTTGCCGCTGCCGCCAGCTTGGCGTTATGCCGCCGTATCTCCTCTCGCAGCAGAAGGCGGCGTTGTTCCTCCGTGGTGCGATCCGTGATTTCCTGACGGCGGGTCTGGATGGCGAAATAGGTCTGTCCCAGTGCGACTATTTGTTTGCCGGGATCGGCGTTTTGGATGATTAAATAGCAGGCATAGCGAGACAACAGCGTGGTGCGTACGGGCCGCTCTGCGCCGCTGCCGATCTCGACCATTTCGGTGACATCAACGAAATGGTCCTCGATACGCTGCCCACTGTTGAAACAAGCGACGCGGGCCTTTTGGATGACCTGTTCGAAATTGCGGTAATCGCTGTAACCGAGGACTCGGGCGAAATCGCGGCCGGACCAGTGCTCGTGCCCCGCGTCGCTGACCCGCCGAATCCGCTCAAAGGGCGACTGATGCCCATCGCTTGGCTTCTTTTCGATCTCGCCAGCCATATTCGATGCTCCTTGCCTCGGTGCGGCTCAACAGCCGTTTGGGACATGCCGCGAAATCGTCGGCATCAAACGGAGGTCTTGGAAACGCTGCCCCAATCGAACGCGGCGGCCTTTACGTTGCGGTAATTTTCATCGAGTTTGGGTTGTAACAGGATGATGGCCGCGATGCGGCGCGCCATATTGGTCACTTCGCGGGCCTCTTCGGGCTTGAGCGCCCGGCCCAGCAATTCCAGTTCCCGATAGCTGAGCCATTTTTTGATGACCTGATATCCGCCGATGTGATACTCCCAGACGTTCAGCGGGATGTTGCGCCAATAGGCGGCCGCGTTCAAGTACACATCGCAGGTCTTTTCGGCCACCAGTTGCATTACTTGGTTGGCCGGCATCCCGCGCGCTGCCGCTTCCGCCTCAGTCGCCTTGGCTTCGCCTTCATCGTATGGGCGTTCGGTGAGCTTGCCCTTGCCGGGCATGGTGACACCCTCTTTGCCCGCGTAACCCCAGCCGGCTTCTACCGCCAAGTCGCGGCCGGCCGCGTCAAGCTGCCCGCCGCCAGTCTTGGTTATCAAGCCGATTGTCTTGAAGATCGGGGCAACCTTTCCGGCCGTTACGCCGGCCACGTCGGCTTCGGTGTCCAATAGGGCTGCGACTTGTTCGCCCAGCGCCGCCGACGCTTCCAGAGCCTTGCGATCTGCCGGCAGAGGGATGCGCGGCCAATCACGCCGAATGCCGTCGGCATTCTGAGTCAGATACGCAGGGCTGTAGGCGGTAGCCAAGGCGTGCATCCATAACAGGCCCGCGGTCTTCGCGTCGGCGTCGGGCTCTTTGATGCCGAGCTTGGCCAGATAAGCGCGAGCGGGCGTAGAAAGATTCGCGTGGGGCTGAGCAGTCCCGTATAACGCGCCATTCTCACGCGAGCTATACCCGGAACGCAGGGGGATGTAGTAGGCGTCTTTGTGGAAGGCATGCTGCATCCCGATGTTCCGGGTTAGGAACATGGGCAGTCCCTCGACCATGCCGGCCGCCTTGTTTCTTGCGACAAGGAACAGATTGCCAGGCCAACACTCCCGAACTAGTGCGGGCCGAGTCTCAATCCAGACCGGGCGGACGGATGTGTAGTAGCACCATCGGTCATCCATCGGTCGCATCATCAACCGACGGATGTTCTCCGACAAAAAAGCTTCGGTGCGCAGGATGTGATCCCGCGCGTCGCGGGCGTCGAACCTTGCGTAATTGCGGGTCAACTCGGGAACGGTATTAGCAGCCGCCTCGAACGATATGCTCGGATCAAGATAGGCTCTGGCCCTCTTGTCAACATCCTCTCGGTCGATGCATATCAACGCCTCTTGGCGATTATCCAGAACCCCTAACGTGGGAGGGATGCCGCATAGGTCCGCAAGGTTGGGCCAACACCGAAAGCCCTTCGACACCTCTTCTGGCCGGAAGGAGGAGCGGTTCTCGGAGCGCGGATCGGCAACTGTGTAAGCTGCATCAAAATTCTTGGCGCTCAGACTCGCCAACAGATCAGCCCGTTTGGTCGTGCCCCAAAATTGGCGAAAGTGGACATTTGGCTTTTCGCGGCGCGTGGGCTTGCGGACGATGACGCAGACGGCCGTGCCTACTCGGATTCCTTCACGGTTGTGGTCAGTGGAGAAGACGGAGGGATCGGGCTTGCCTTCGGGTGTCAGCTTGCCGGTTTCGCGGCTGTCACCATTCATGCAGTCCAGCCACAGCTTGTCAAACTCGGCAAGAAAGCGTTGGCGCATCACCACGAAAGACGGATCGCCAAGGTAGGAGAAATTGGAGATAAACGAGACGACGCCCTTGCCACTCATCTCCGCAATGCGCCGTTCGGCAAGGCGGAAGAAACGAACATACAAATCGTCAAGGTTGAACTTTTTGATGCCCCAACCCCCGGCACTGGTAGGCTTGTTCAGCCCTTGCTTGTACGGCTCAACCAGCCCTTGCTCTTCTTGCGGACTAACGCCGGCGAATGCGTTGTAGGGCGGATTGCCCAAAACCACCAATATTTTCTTGTCGCGTTTGACGTGTTCGGCGGCGTCTCGTTCTTCCTGCAATTCGGCCCAGGCCATCACCTGTTGCTTGGGACCGTTGGGCGGCTCCCAGCCGGTCAAGGCGTTAGTCAGGTATACGCCGACACGCTCGCCCTTTCTCTGAGACAGGGGCGCGCCTTCGGCTTGGAGAAGCAGGCCCAATTGCAAGTGCGACACGACAAACGGGGCGGGCAGAATTTCAAAACCGAACACGCGGTTCATCGCCGCCTGCTTCAGGTCCGATGCCACCAGGGCATCGCCGCCCTTGTCGCGCAGGGTGTCCGCGATGCTACGCAACGCTTCGACCAGATACGCGCCGGTGCCGCAACAGGGGTCCAGAACGATCACGTTGGGATCGGCCAGGCCGTCAGGGAGGTTCAGTTCTTCGCGTAGCACGGTATCCACGCGCGCCACTTGATACTTGACGATTTCGCGCGGCGTGTACCAGACACCTAATTCCTTGCGGAGGTCCGGGTCGTAGGCGTGCAGGAAGGGCTCGTAGAAATATTGAACGGCGTGCTCATCCTCAAATCGTTTGAAAAACTCGGCGCGATCCACGCGATTCAAGACGCCGGAGGACCAATCCAGCGTTTCCACGAGTCCCAGCGGCCCAAGACGGCTCGGCTTGGCGATTTCCTCATACAAAGTTCGGATGAATGGAACATGCAGGGACCATTCGGCGGTCCGCCAATCAAATTTCGCCTTGGGACCGGGATTGTCTTTGTGCCAGCGGACCCACGCGGAAAAGACGCCATAGAAGAGGGTTTGCACCAGCGTTGAGCGAAAGAAATGCTCGCCTTTGTCGCCGGTGAATTTCATGCCAAGCGCCTCTTCCAAGGCGGATCGGACGGTTTGCAGGGCGGGCAGTTCCTTTTTCTGCTCGACGCGAAAGAGAGCATCGCGCGCGTAGGACGCAAGGAACCACGCCACGTCCTTGGGGTTGGTCAGCGGAGTATTGTGCAGGCATGCGCGCTTGACGAATTCGATGAATTGGTCGCCTTTGAGTTGTGCCGCTGCGCGCGGATGCGCCGCAACACGATTCCAGAAATCATGCTCGTTCTCGGCTAGGGCAAAGGACTCCCTGGGGTCCGGCCCGCCGTTTGGGTCGGCAGTCAGGATCGCAAAGGAGCGAAGATTGGTCGTGATGACGATGCCATAGCGGGCCAGGTAATCCCGGACCTGCTGGCTCAGAGCGATTGCAGGTAATTCCTTGGAGGCGCCCTTGGCTTCAATCGCGCCGCGCGACGGAACTTGTCCCTTTTTCAAATCGCCGGCGAATTGGTCGGCGGTGAACAGCCCGCCATCAGGCATTCCGGCCCCAAGGTTCCGGAGATTCATCACACAGCGGACCTTGGGCTTGAGGGTCTTTGCAATGGCGTTGAACAGGTTGGACAGGGCGGGATAGTAGGACGTTTCCGGCACGCCCGCGCCGGACGCGCGGATTGCCTTCAATTCAGCGAGATATTCCTCAACGATGCGATGGTCTGGCTTGCCGTGGGTTTCTTCGTCGACAGGTGCGGTCTCGTTTGAATTTGCTAGCCGCGCCATGAATCGGCTCCCCGAATGAATCGGCCAGTAGGATAACGCATTGTGGGGCAGGAGGCACGCTGCGCAGTTTGACGCGTGCCAGCTTCCACCTTGGCTACGGGGACGAATGGCGGGGAAATTTCCTTGTCACCCAGGTTGTCACCCAGCAGCGCAATTCAGCGCTACGCGGCGCAATCTGGCGGAATTGAAACGGACATTGTAGGATCGCACGAATCGTTCGGTAACACCGATGAAAACAACGGTTTTTCCGAAGTGAATTTGAATACAGGCCTCTTGGCGGAATTGGCAGACGCGATGGACTCAAAATCCATTGTCCGAAAGGACATATCGGTTCGACTCCGATAGAGGCCATGATGGTGGGTGATTGATGAGCGATGATCGCCAAATCGCGGGGAAAGTCCGAAACTCGAAATCCGAAATCCGAATCAAATCCGAATGACGAAACCCGCAACCCGAATCCGCGGATAAGATACGCATCATGTGCGGACGGTATACGCTCAGACGGGTGAATCTCATTCGGGCGGCGCTGAGCGCCATGCCGATGCTGCCGTTCGAGGAATTCTCGCAACGGCCACGGTTCAACGTGGCGCCGTCGCAGCAGGTGCCGATCGTACGCTGGGAGGAATCCGCGGCGAAAATCGACTTGGCGAGGTGGGGGTTGATCCCGCCGTGGGCGAAGGATGCTTCGGCGGGATACAAATTGATCAACGCGCGGTCGGAGACAGTGGGACAGACGCCGGCGTTTCGGGGGGCGTTTGGCAGCCGGCGGTGTCTCGTGCCGGCGGATGGGTTTTATGAATGGCAAAGCGTCGGGGGCAAGCGTCAGCCGATCTTCGTGCATCGCCGGGATGATGGGGTTTTTTGTTTTGCCGGGTTGTGGGAGCGGTGGAAGCCGGCGGAGGCGGATCGGGCGGTGGATTCCGTGACGATTTTGACGACGCGGCCCAACCGGCTCCTGGAGCCGATCCACGACCGGATGCCGGTGATTCTGCGGCAAGATGATTACCGCAGGTGGCTCGATCCGGCGACGCCGCGCGATGTCTTGAAAGCGCTGCTTGGGCCGTGCCCGGAGGGCGAGCTGGAGGCGTATCCGGTCTCGCCGATGGTCAACAATCCCAAAAATGACGATCCGCAGTGCGTGGAACCGAATCAGGTGAAATAACACGGCGTCGTCCAGGTCTAATAGATGTGGTGGCCTGCAACCGGCGGTACGATGGCGGATGTTACATGGGCGGCCTGAACCGGCGGCAGCGCGTGGCTCGTCGCCCGGAGCGGCGTAAAGGTGGGATGCATCTATGACAATGCGAAGCATGTTCAGAAAGCTGGGCGCTGTAACGCTGTTGGGGGGATTGGCGACGCTAGCGCTGACGCAGGCGAGCTGGGGCGGCGCAACGATGCCGGCGACGGCCCCGTCGGCCGGTGGAGGGCAGACATCGGTCGTACGCCGCGGGACGCTGGTCTTGTCCCTCGATTTTGACGGAACGTTCGAGCCGTCGGCGCCGTTCGAAGCACGCATTCGCACGCGCAGCTACCAGGGCGATTTCATCGTCGCCAGGGCCGTGACCACCGGGGCCACGGTGGCCAAGGGGGATGTGCTGCTGGAATTGGAGTCGGACAGGATCGACGACCAGATCGCGGCGGCGCAGAACGATCTGAAGCTGGCCGATGCCAACCTGGCCAAGGCCCAGGGGGACGTGGACCTGGGGCAGGAGTCCGATGTCCTGGCGATGGCCAACGCCAAGATCAGCCTGGCCAACGGGCAGACTGATCTGAAGCGATGGGATGAAAAGGACGGCCCGGCCTTCCTTGTGGCGGCGGGATTGAACGCAAAGATCGGCGACTTCGAGGTCGAAAGCGCCAGCGACGAGCTGGATCAGCTTCGCAAGATGTACAAGTCGGAGGACCTGACCAGCGAGACGGCCGACATCGTCATGAAGCGGGCCGTGCGCATCCTCGACCTCGAGAAGCTCATGTCGCAGGTGGCGCACGCGATCCAGAACCGCATGGCCGAGTTCGAGGCGGGGATTCGGCGCCAGTCGCTGTCGATGGTGGTGGATCAGCAGACGCTGAGCATCGCCCAGCTCGACGCGTCGCAGGCGCAGGGGCGCGTGACGCGGGAAACGAGCCTGTTCAGCGCCCGCGCCGCCGTGGATCAGGCCCGCAGGAAACTGACCGAGCTGAAAAACGACCGCAAGAATTTTTCCGTCATATCACCGATCGATGGCGTGGTGGTGTACGGCTCGTTCGAGCACGGCGCCTGGCATGAAATCGAGCCGTCGCAACTGGCCAGCGGTGAAAAAGTGAAGGCCGACCAGGTGCTCTTGACCGTCTATCAACCCGGAAATCTGCGTCTGCGGGCGGGGTGTCCGGAGGGCCAAATCGCGCTGGTTTCCGCCGGGTCGAAGGTGACGGTCAGGCCGGACGCTTTGCCCGGCCAGAGCTACCAGGGCGGTTGCGAGCCGATGCGGCTGATCGGGCAAGCCGGCAAGGCGCAGCAGCACTTCGACGTGATCGTGGACCTTCCATCGGTGGACGAGCGGTTGGCCCCCGGCTTCAAGGCGGAGGTGAAATTCGACGCGGGGAAACTGCAAAACGTGCTGCTGGTTCCGGCGACGGCGGTGTGGCGGGGCAAGGTGTGGATCAGCAAGCCTGGCGCGGCCGCGGGAAGCGAAGAGCCGCGAAACGTCGTCGTCGGCTATTCCAACGGGCAGGATATCCAGATCAAGAGCGGGCTGGAGGAAGGCGAGACGGTTCTGACGCAGGCCAAACACCCCGGGGCGTCCTCATCATGAGATGGCGGCTGCATGGTGTTTTGACTTTGGCGGCCATCGCGCTGGCGGGGTGCGCGGGGCCAAACCGCGCCGCCAGTGCGCCGGCAACGCGGCCAGCGGAGATCGAAGTGCCTGAGGCGCAGGTGCACGCGCGTCCGATCGACCAGGCGATCAAGGACGGCGTGGCGTTTCTGGTTGCCGACCAGAATCGCGACGGCTCGTGGGGCACGGGGACGGTGTCGCACGGCAACGAGCCGGGGGTGAGCGTGCCGGGGTCGCATCAGGCGTTTCGCGTGGCGGTGACGTCGCTGTGCGTGATGGCCCTGCGCGAGGCGGGCGAACGTGCCGCCCATGACCGCGGCGTGGAATGGCTCCTGACCCATCCGGACGTGCGCCGGGCCACGGCGGAATTGATCTACAACGTGTGGGCGCACACGTACATCATCCAGGCCCTGGCGGCCGAGTCGCGCACGAATCACGATCCGCGCATCGCCCAGGCGATCCATTTTCACCTGGACCGCATGGCGCGGTACGAAACGTACATCGGGGGATGGAATTACTACGATTTCAACGGTGGGACGGAGCAACCGGCGGGCGGGCCGACCAGCTTCGGCACGGCGGCCGGCCTGGCGGCGCTGTACGAAGCGCAGCAGGCGGGCTACGCGGTTTCGCCGGACATGGTTCGCCGCTGCATTCACCGGCTGGAGCTGATGCGTCTGCCCAACGGCGCCTTCCTGTACGGGTCCGACCTGAAATATTACCCGACGCTGCCGGCGCATCTTCCGCGCGGCAGCATTGGTCGGGCGGTGGCGTCGGAGTTTGCCCTGCATCTGTGGGGTTCCAAGCAAGCGGATGCGTCGGCGTGCCGTGCCGGCCTGGACATGTTTTTCCGCGAGCACGCCGCGCTGGAGATGGGCCGCAAGCGGCCGTATCCGCACGAATCCTGGTACCAGGTCTCGGGGTATTACTATTACTTCGATCATTACTACGCCGCGCGTCTGATCGAGCAACTCGGTTCGGACGACAAGCGCCAATACGGCCAGCAACTGATCGACACGATCCTGCCGCATCAGGAGCCGGACGGTTCGTGGTGGGACTACCCCATGTGGGACTATCACAAGCCCTACGGCACCGCCTTTGCGCTGATGACGTTGCTGCGGTGCCAGTGAGTTTTGGCCGACCCAAGTTGGCAAGTGGCCCCTTGACGTCGGGTGCGTATACTTTCCGACCTTCTAGTTGTTAAGAAAGCACCGCACATGAGCAGTGTCTGCGAAAATTGTGCATCGTCGGCGGATCGGTCCGCGCCTGCGGCCCAGCGGGGCGCGGACGTTGCCGAGCAAAATCATCTGGGGTCTTCGCGGTCGAGCCGACTGGATCGGCGGGCGGTGGTCGCGGCCATGATGCTGGTGATGGTCCTGGCATCCATGGAGCAGACGGTCACCAGCACGGCCATGCCGACCATCATCGGCGCGCTGCATGGGCTGGAACATTATTCGTGGGTGGCGTCGATCTACCTGCTGGCGTGCACGATCAGCATGCCGATGTACGGACGATTGGCCGATGCCCTGGGACGCAAGCGGGTGATCCTTTTCGCCATCGCCCTGTTTGTGGTCAGCTCGATCTTGGCGGCGTCGGCGCGATCGATGCCGCAGTTGATCGCGTATCGCGCGATGCAGGGGGTGGGGGCGGGCGGAATCATGCCGGTGGTGCTCACGATCATCGGCGACATCTTCACGATCGAGGAGCGCGCCCGCGTGCAGGGATTCTTCAGCGCCGTGTGGGGCACAAGCTCGCTGGCCGGGCCGGCGCTGGGGTGGTTCCTGGTCGCGACCCTGGGATGGAGATCGATCTTTTTTGTGAATCTGCCGTTCGGGTTGATCGGTTGGCTGGTGCTGTGGCGCTTTTATCACGATCACGAGAAACCGCACGCGGTCAAGCTGGACTTGGTGGGATTCGCGGCGGTGGCGGTTGGTTTTGGGGCGCTGCTCACGCTGGTGTCGAGCCTGGGGAGCGGGGGCCAGTGGTCGTGGAAAATCTCGCTGATGCTGGCGGCGGCCGCGGGCGGCTCGATTGTTTTCTACATCGTGCACGAGCGCGGTGAGGAACATCCGATATTGCCGCTGGATTTGCTGGCGGACCGGTGGATCGGCCCGTCGCTGATCGCCAGCGGGCTTATGGGCGTGGGGTTTTTGAGCCTGGACACGTTCGTGCCGCTGTACGTGCAGGGCGGGCGCGGCGGGGGCGTGGGGGCGGCGGCGTGGGTGGTCTCGCCGGTGATGCTCACATGGGCGGCGTCCGGCGTGGTGGCCGCTCCGCTGATGGTGCGCTGGGGATTTCGCAAAACCTCGGCCATGGGATCGATCCTGATTATGACGGGCTTTGCCGGATTGCTGCTGTGCGCGATTTTAGGCGCGCCGCGAAGCGTGCTGGCCGGCGTGCTGGCCATCTCGGGACTCGGATTCGGGCACTCATCGATGGGATATTTGCTGGCAGCGCAGAACGCGGTGAGCTGGCAGCGGCGCGGGATGGTCACCAGCGGGATTCATTTTTGCCGCACGGTGGGGGGATCGCTGGGCATCGGAATTCTGGGGGCGCTGTTCAACGTATTGACGCAGCCGCACCTGCGGCAATTGCAAGCCGGCGGGATCAAGCCTGCGGCGCTACTGGACCCGCATCTGCGCGGGCAGCTTCCGGCCGGCGTGCTGGCGGCGGCGGGACATACGATTGCCGGCGCCTTGCACTGGGTGTTTTTGGTGATGCTGGCGGTGGCGGTGGGGCAGTTGATCGTGACCGGCTGGCTGCCGCGGCGTAAGGCGGATCATCGGCTCAGCGCCCTGGAGGCGGCGGAGGCGATGGGGGGGTAGCGGACGCGCGTCGCCAACGACGCTGACCACCGAACAAGCAGGCGGCCCCGATGTGCTGAGACTCGCCAACGCGATTTCCGGCCTGTATCCTATAGACTGCGACAAGAAGCGGCTGCTGGACGCGATGTTGTAGACCGTTCCTCGTTGAACGATATGAACTCCGTGATCAAAAGCATGGTTCTGAAGAGGTTTCGCAGCCTCCCGGCGGATAGTGTGGACTTCGACAACCCGACTTTTCTGGTAGGCCGCAACGGTTCGGGTAAGAGCAATTTCGTGGACGCATTCGCGTTCCTTGCCGAGGCGATGGCGTCTCCGCTACAGGCTGTGTTCGACAGGCGAGGAGGGATTTCTGTCGTGCGCAATCGCACCTCTGGACCGAGTTATCCTCCCAATCTCGGCTTGGGAGTTGTGTTTGGCCCATTGAATGGCGACATAAAACGTGGCCGGTACGCGTTCGAGATTCGAGCGCTGCCAAACTATGGTTTCGAGGTCGTCCACGAGCAATGTCTTGTTGAAACAAGCAAGCCTGATCGGCTTTGGTTTGACCGCAGCAAGGGGAATTTCAATTCCAACGTATCCGGGCTTGGCCCGTCTTTGGATCCCGCGCTCTTGGCGTTGCCTTTGGTCGGTGGTGAGGCGCGATTCGCTCCCATACTGAAAACGCTGGCCGCGCTACGAACATATCGGATCGAGCCCGGGAAGTTACGGGAAATGCAGGATCCCGACAGCGGCGTGACGCTCCGGCCAGACGGGAGCAACGCCGCAAGTGTACTGCAGGAGATCCAACGGCATTCGGGCAAAGACTTAGCAAGGATCGGAGAAATCCTGGCGACGATTGTCCCAAACACCAAGAAGGTGCAGACAACCAAACACGGCAACAAGCTCTCACTCAAATTCACTCAAAAGTGGGGTGTGAACAAGCGGCTGAACTTCGAGGCATTCAATATGTCCGACGGCACCCTGCGGGCCCTTGGGTTGCTGTTGGCAGTTTATCAACGTCCGACTCCTTCGCTCATGGTGGTTGAAGAGCCGGAAGCAACGATTCATCCCGGCGCGCTTGGAGCCATTCTCGATGTTCTTCGTCATGCCAGCCGGAGAATGCAGATTGTGGTGACCACGCACAGTCCCGAAGTCCTCGATGCTGAATGGATCGAGGACCGGCATCTGCGAGTGGTGACCTGGCAGGAAGGTGCGACTCATGTTGCCGCAATCTCCGACGCTTCTCGCAAGGCGATCCAGCGGCACTTGATGGGAGCCGGCGAACTGTTGCGATCAAATGCTCTAGATGCTGCCCCACTCTTCTTCGAGGATGTGGCACAAGCGGGCCTTTTTGAGGAAGTGGCGTGAACATTCAGCCAATCGTCGAAGGTCACGGCGAGGTGGCTGCGGTGCCGGTGTTAGTGCGAAGGTTGCGCGATGAGGCGGGTACATTCGACCTGGATGTAAACCGCCCAATTCGTCGCAAACGATCCGAGTTCGTCAATGAGCAGGCGGTCCGCAAAGCCGTGCGTTTGGCTTTACTCCAGGCCGATTGCGCAGCGATTCTGATGATATTTGATGCGGACGACGATTGCCCTAAGGATCTTGCACCGAAAGTTGAGGCTTGGGCGAAGGCCGAAGCGGGAACAGTCCCTTGTGCTTTGGTAATGGCCAATCGTGAGTACGAAGCGTGGTTTCTCGCTACAGTGGAATCGCTCCGGGGACAATCGGGCGTCCGAAACGATGCCACATCACACCCCGAGCCTGAATCGCCGCGTGACGCTAAGGGTGAATTGGAGCAACGGATGCACGTTGGCCTGAGCTACGCTGCAATGGCGGATCAACCGGCAATGACGGCAAAGTTCGACATGACGACGGCGTATGCGAGATGTCGGTCATTTCGACGAATGGTCAAAGCATTTGGCGAAATAGCGAGGGGTGCGGGTGTGGCGATGCCGAATTGGCCGCCGCTTCGATGGCAAGGAGCCTGAGAGGAAATGGAACCTCGTTATTAGAGCGGTCACGTCGAGGTCATTCTGACGAGTTGGCTGCCGCAGCGAAGGGCGGATCATCGGCTCAGCGCCCTGGAGGCGGCCGAAGCGATGGGGGATAGGGATCGAAGAACCGAGGGGCTGCGCGAGCGAGTTGAGCCGGTCGTCCGCGAGCCGGGGGACCGGCCCGAGGACGGGCCGGCTCAATAACGAAGCGGGAGTGGTTCGTCGATCGGTCGTCGCTGAGGCTCAATGCAGAATGACGAGGACGGGCCGGCTCAATAACGAAGCGGGAGTGGTTCGTCGATCCGTCGTCGCTGGGGCTCAATGCAGAATGACGAGGACGGGCCGGCTCAATCGCGCGGCGAGACCCATTTGTCGATCCGTCGTCGCTGGGACTTAATGCAGGAGGCCGGCTTCCTCGTCGTGGGGTGTTTCCTCTTCCAGTAGCACGTTGTTGTAACGCAGGAGCGTGCCCTTGGCGCGCTCGAGCTGGGACAGGGCGATGTTGTAATTGGCGATCGCCTGCACCTCGGCCTGCATGGACTGGGAGAGGGTGTCCTGCGTATCCAGTTTGAGCTTGACGAACTCCGGGGTCAGCGGCTCGTTGGCGCGCTCGCGCTCGTTGATGGCGCGCAGGGCATCCTGGGCGCTGAAACGCGCACGGCGATTGGCGCCGACCAGTTCCCAGGCGGTGGCCACGGCGCGGGCGCTGGTCTTGACATCGACGGCCACCTGTTCCACCAGTGAGCGATACTGCTCGATGGCCTGCATGCGCTGCAGAAGGGTGCGTTTCCAGATGGCGCGGGCCTCGCGGTTGCCCAGGGGGACTTGGAGCTTGAAGCCGACGGTGTAGTCGAGGTGATCGAATTGGGCGTTGGTGCCCATGGCGGTGCCTTCGCTGCCGCCGGCGCCTTGCGGCCCGACCGAACCGATGAAGTCCAGCTCGGGCAGCAGGTTGTTCTTGGCGACGCGGATCGTCACCGTGGCGGCCTCGATCTTGAGCTGCTGTTCGCCCAGCTCGAAGCGGTTTTGCATGGCGGTGTCGATCTCGTCTTGCAGGTTGAAGTTCATCGGCGCTTCGACCGGGGCGTCGGCGGGGAGGATCAGCACCGACGAGGTGACGGGAAATTCCGGATCGCTCATGAGGGCCTTGAGCTGATCGGACAGGTCGCGCGCCTGGGATTTGAATTGCAGGAGCTGTCCGCGTCGGCTTTCCAGCACCGTCTGGGCCTGGGCGACCTGGAGCTGGCTGACGTCCAGGCCGCGCTTCATGCGGGTTTCCAGAATTTGATAGGTGATCTCCGTCTGGTTGACCAGGTCCTGCTCGATGGTGATGTCGCGTTCGGCCTGCACGAGCTGCCAGTAGGCCTTCTCGATGTCGGCGGCGTTCTGCTCGACGGCCTTGCGGAATTCCAGGAGGCTTTCCTTTTGGGTGAGGCGGCTGATGGTGATCTGCGCTTGGTTGACCTCGTAACCGAAATTGCGCAGCAGCGGCTGGGTGAGTTGGAGCGACAGGTCGCTGGTATAAAACGGATTGAGCAGCTCGCGTTGCGGGCTGAACCAGTTGTAGGTGGTTTCATACTGCAACTGGAGCTGCCCGCCGCTTTGGAGGTTCTGCTGGAAGCCGGTCTGGAGGGTGCCGATGTCCTCGCGGTCGAGGTTGCTTTCGATGGGGATCAAGCCGTTGGTAAAATCGTTGAAGATCTGCCCGCCGGTCAGCTCATCTTTACGCTGATATTGGGCGTTGGTGAAAAAGACGGGGTCGAAATGGCCCTGGGCCTCGATGACGCGCGCGCCTTCGATCGAGGGTTGATAGCCGGCGACCTTGACGTCGTGGTTGTTGGCGACGGCGCGGTGGATCAACTCGCGCAGGCTCAAGCGGACGACGGGGACGACGTCGGCCTTGGAAGAGGCGGTGGGATCGTTGCGCGGCGTCATGGGTCCGCCGCCGATGGGAGCGATGTCCCGCGTCGTGGGCAGGCGCTGCAGCCGGGCCGTCCTGACGGAAGTGGCGCCGGCGCGCTCGCCGTGGGCGATGGCGCGCGGATCGAACGCCTCCGGCGGGCCGAGCCCGCAGCCTACGAATCCCAACCCCCAAACCGTCAAGACCGTTCCCAGCATTATTCGTCGAATCATGAGTCCGCTTTCCCTTGGTAGTTCGCCGGCGGGGGCAAGACGCACTTGCCACTGGTCTTGCGCCGTAGGTGCCGCCGCCGTGTTTTACCGGCGGGGGCGGCGATCCACAACCGGGCGACGCCGGCGGGTTTGGGATTTTTCCGCCCCCGGGCGCGGCTGCGCAAAGCCTGATGCGTCCAAAAATGCCCGCCGGGCGGGACCGGTGCTTGCGTGTCGCCAAAGCTGTGCTAAATTGCAAATATGCCTCCGCCGAGCGAAATCGAGCAGTTTGCGGCGTTGCGACTCTTCGCCGAGGGCGCAGGTGCTTACCCCATCGAGGCTTACGAGTTTGTCCATCGCGGGCTGGCGTTCACGGTGGGGAAGGTGCACGGCTCGGCAACGCCGCCCGCCCGCGACCGGCACGTCACCGGGCAGCAATTGTGTCAGGGCTTGCGCGAATACGCGTTGGGGTTATGGGGCCGCATGGCCAGGACCGTCTTGCAGCACTGGAACATCACCGGGACGATCGATTTCGGGCGCATTGTCTTCGAGTTGATCGAGCACAAAATCCTGGCCGCCACCGAGCAGGACAGGATCGAAGATTTCCGCGACGTTTACGACTTCAAGACGGCGTTGGAAACCGAGTATCGCATCGCGAGCCACAAATGAGCCGCCCGCCAACGGGGGAGCGAACGGACGGGCCTGCGCCGCCCAAGCCGCGGCGAGGATGGTTCGCCGCCCTATGCGTCCTGTTTGCCCTCTGGATGGCCGTGCTGCTGGCGATGTATTACAAAAGCGTGTATCCCCTGCGGCATCCGTCCCCCCCGGCCGCCTCGCCAGCGGCTAGTTCGCCGCCCTGATGGGCAGGTCCTAGGTTTACCGATCAGGCCGCGGGTCAGGTTGCCAACCGGCGAGCTTTCCCCACAATACCGCCTGCCGCCGTACCGGGAGGATTCCATGTCGCGTCGTCGGTATCTCATTTTCGGAGAACTCGTGTTCCTCGCGGTCCTGGGCGTGGTGACCGTGCTGCTGTTTCGACGCCACGCCCCCTCCGCCGACGCCGTGCAGGTGGACGTCAAGCTGCCGGATGCCAGCTCCCGGGTTTACCTCCAGCGTCAATCCGATGGCAGCATGGTCTACCTGGTTCATCATGGCGACGGCAGAGTCGAGAACGTGCCGGTCCAGCAGATGTCCGATCGGCTCTATGAGGCCGGAAAGGCGAGCGGCGCGGCCCTGGGCCTGTCGTCGCCGGTCGTCGCGTTTTGGCTGGGAATCGGGCTCTTCGGTCAAGTGCTGTTCACCGGCCGGATGGTGGTGCAATGGCTGGCCAGCGAACGCCGCGGGAAATCCGTCGTGCCGCCCCTGTTCTGGTGGATGAGCCTCATGGGCTCGCTGCTGCTGCTGTCCTATTTTCTATGGCGGCGAGACCCGATCGGCCTGCTGGGTCAGGCCTTCGGCTCGTTCATCTATCTCAAGAATATCCTGTGGATTCGCAGCGAAGCCCGCCAACCGACGTTGGCCGTCACCGAAGGCTCCTGAAGAATAGAACATACATCCGATTTTCACCCCCGGTGTTTCCGTGGCGGCGGCGGCTTGGTGCCGTGGCGGCGCATCCACGGGCGCATGCGGCGCCGTATCCGCGGTACCAGAGCAATACACAGGTTGAGCAGGCGCAGGAGCCAAAGGGTGCCGATCCACGTGCCGCCGATGGCCATGACGTACAGCGCCGCCGTGGCCGCCACGCCGATGCGCTGCGGGTGAATCAGGGAATGTTGTTGGCGGGCAAAGAGCCAGACCACCAGGGGCGGGAACAAGAGGGCGATGGCCGCCCGCGCCGTGCGCAGGGACGACGAGCAAAGATTCAGCGGGATGCCGCGCAGTATCCCAGCGGTCAGCCGCCGTTTGCCCGGAAACGTGATCAGGGCAAAACCAATCAGGAAAATCGGCGTGCCCAGAGGCACGGGGAAAAATCCGGCCACGGGGAGGGCCAGGAGAATCAGCAGCCAGCCGATCACGTTGCGCAGGATGATCCAGGAATATCGGGCGAAGAATCCGCCCATGCCGGTGGGGATGCGGGGCGGGACCGATGGTGTGGCGTCATCTGGCGGCATCATTGGTTCGAGGCCGCGTGATTGTAACGACTGGCGCGCGTCAAGCGAGTGCGCCCGCGGCGCAGGCGCTCTTGCCCATGGCGCGCAGCGCCAGTTTTGTCACCCCTGATCCGGCCGATGCGACGGCCACCATGAGTTCGGACATCGCCGGCAGGGAAAGCATGATCCCCGCAGTGCGGCAGGCGAGACGGCGGCCGCGCCACAGACCTTGTCGCGCGGGAAGCGCTGCTGCTCGATGAGCAAAACCGCGCGGCCCAGCCGCCGCAGAGCGATCGCCGCCGCACAGCCGGCCGGTCCGGCGCCAATGATGGCGACATCGTGCATCGGTCAAGATTCTAGGCTTCCAAATTAACCGCGAAGGCGCGAAGGGCGCGAAGACAGAAATTACCTTCGCGATCTTCGCGTCTTCGCGGTTAACTTCACGGCCATGGCTCCAGGTTTTCGCGGTGGACCGACCATTTGCCGTCGCGCGGGAAGCCGGGCGGAGCGCTGGGGCGGGACTGCCAGCCGCCGGACCAGGGCGCGGCGATCGATGGAGGGGGACGCGGCGGTCATTGGCCGGGATACGCATAAAACTGGTCGCTGCCGGGGATCAGTTCCAGGTTCTTCCAAGTTGATTGAGCGCGTTTGCGGCCGTTGGGCCACCAGGTGGTCCATTGACTGGTGCCGTCCGGGTTGTAGCGCCACTGCGTGGAAAGTTGGCCCCACATGTACCAATCGCTCTCGGTGCCGATCTCTTGGCCAAGGTGGTATTGCGTTTCGCGCTGCTTGGCGCCATTGGGATAAAACCAGGTTTCCGTGCCTTCGAGCAGGAAGCGTCCGTCGTTGCCGATGCCGGCGCTGTACGTGATGTGGGGCGAGCCGTCCGGGTAATTTTCGGTGTAGGACTGGACATCGCGCACTTCCGTGGCCGTGTTGGCCATCAGATGGGCGTCATCATTCGGCGTCGCCTCGTCGCTCCAGATCCACGCCTCGTTCATCTCGAAATGCAGGGCGGGGTGGGTCAGGGAGGTGACCAGGTGGATCAGCCCGTTGGGGCCTTGGCGTAGGACGCTGTAGCCGAGGGTATCGGAATCGTGATGCCCCTTTTGCGTGCCGGGTAGGGTCTTGATGCGCCAGGTTTTGCCTTCGTCCTGGGAGATGGCGATGTAGCAGCCGCTTTCCTTGATCTCGATGGGCTTGGTGGTGCCCTTGCTGGGCTGGTAATCGCCGCAGCAGATGATGTTGCCGCTCCTCAGGCGGAGGATGCAGGGGCGCTGAGCGCTATTGAGGGCGCAGAAAGGCGTTTTGGAGATTACGTACGATTTTCCGTGGTCGTGGCTGAGGGACTGCGGCATGTAACCGTCGATATTGGACCCGCGACCCAAGGCCAGGAAATCGCCGTTATGCAGGAGGACGAAGGTGCCGTGCCGCCCATCGGTGCGTCCGCCGGTTTCGTGCCAGGTTTTTCCGTCGTCGCTGGTGGCCCAGAGCATGGAATGCGCGCCGGGCGCGTCGCAGGGCAGGTAGATCGTGCCGTCGCGATCGCGCAGGACGGTATTGATCGGCTGGGGGCGCGTGGTGGGGCCGATGGGCCCGATCACCTGGGGGAAGAATTCGCTGCTCCACCTGGCGCCGCTATTGCGGCTGGTGATGTAATTGAAGGGAAAATGCCCCTCCAAATACGGGTTGCCCCAGAAGAGATAAACGACCGGCCCGTCCCGCCAGAGCAGGGGCGCATGGTCGTTGGCCCCGGGCGTATCCACGAACGGGCTGGGCATGCCCCATTGATCGGCGCCGAAGGGCAGGCGGCTGGCCATCAGGCTGACCTGCGGCTCATACTCGTTGTGCGACGTGTACATCACCGTCAGCACGTCGCCGTTGGGCATCACTTCCATGGCGGGGCTGTGGTTGTGATTGCGCAAGGATGGATCGAGCCCAGCGTGGCGGATGGCCTCGTCCGATGCGTCGTCCGGCGGCATCCACAGCATGCGGCGCTTGCGGAAATACGGCTTGTTCGGATCGGGGCCGATGGTGGCCAGTGCCGTGAGTTGGTGAACAGCCCGGAGGGGATAGATTGCCGCAAGCCGCTCGGGTGTCGACGGCAGGTCGGCTTGCACGATGCGGAAGCCAACGCCGTGCAGGCCGTAGGGATGGGCCGGATCAAACCCGTCCCGATAGGGGGCGAAATCGGGCGCCAGCCCCTCGCGGCTGCTGGGCTGCAAATAATCCTCGGGTTTGGAGTACTTCGACGGCTCGTCCAGCGGCCCGCCGCGAACCACCTTGCACAGTCCCTCCGGGCTGCCGACGGGATCGGTTTGATCCCCCAGCAGGTACCGGCTGTACCAGTCATAACACCATTGACGAAAACCCAGCATCTTTTGTGGATCGCGCCGGCAGGCGTATTCCCATTCCGCCTCCGTCGGCAGGCGATACGTCTTGTGTTCCTTGGTCGAGAGCCAGGCGCAGAAAGCCTCGGCGTCGTGCCAGCTCATCCCCGCCGCGTAGGGGGCGTATTGGTCGTTCAGCAGGGCGTCGGACTTGAACTGGCGAAATTGCTCGACGGTCACCGGCGTTTGCGACAGGTAAAACGGATGGGAAATGGTCACGTGATGGACGGGCTGCTCGTCGAAGTTGGCGCTGGGGCGGGTCGAGCCCATGTCGAAGGAACCGGCGGGAATCGGCAGCATCTTCATGCCGATGGAATTGACGAATTCCTGATCGGTCCCGAAGGCCGCGGCGGCGAGGGCGATCGGCCAGGCGGCCAGGCAGGCCAGGAGCATCGCTGCGCATCGGGCGGGCATCGGCCGATGAGCTTACCATCGCGCCGCCGGCGTCAACAACCCTACACCGACCGCGGCGGCATCGCTATGATTTGCGTCAACGGAGGTCAACATGATCGGTGTGCGAGCGCTGAACTGGGCGAGTGTGATCGTGATTGGTGCGCTGGCGGGATCGGCGGCGGCGGATGCGGCCAAGCTGCTGGTGGTGGCGGCGGATGGGACGGGATTCAGCACGGTGCAGGCGGCGATCGATTCGATTCCCGATGGGAGCCAACAGCCGGTGACGATCTACATCAAGCCGGGCACCTACACCGGGCAGATCAAGATCAGCGCGAATAAGCCGCCCATCCGCATGTATGGAGATGATGCGCAGTCCACGATTCTGATTTTCAATCTGGAAGCGAAGCTGCCGGGGCCGGACGGCAAACCTTTGGGGACGACCAAGACGGCCAGCACGTACGTGCAGGCCAACGATTTTGAGGCGGATGACCTGACGTTCTCCAATTCGACGCCGCGGGACGTCGCCCAGGCGTTGGCGTTGGCGGCGCAGGGGGATCGGCAGATTTACCGCCGCTGCCGGTTTGTCGGATGGCAGGACACGCTGTACACCAACGGCGGGCCGCCGCCGGCAAGCGCGCCCTCGACGCGGAGCGGCGGCAACCCGCTCCTTTGGCAAAAGCCGGTTACGCCGGCCAACCGGCTGTATTTTGAGGATTGCCACATCGAAGGCGGCGTCGATTTCATCTTCGGCAACTCCACGGCGGTCTTCCGCAACTGCGAGATTCTCAGCAAGCGCAGGGGGTACCTCACGGCGGCTTCCACGCCTCAGGGCGTCGCCTACGGGTACGTGTTCATGAACTGCAAGCTGACGGCACGCGAGGGCGTCAAGGACGGCAGCGTGTACCTGGGCCGGCCGTGGCGCGAATACGCCAACGTGATCTATCTGAATTGCGAGATGGGCCCGCAGATCAACGCGGCGGGGTGGTCGGAATGGAAAAGCGCGCCCGAGCGCATCAAGACGGCATACAACGCCGAGTACGGCAGCACGGGGCCCGGCGCGACCATTGAGGAGCGAGCGCCCTGGTCGCACCAGTTGACCGCGGATCAGGCCAAGGCGATCACGGTGCAGTCGGTGCTGGGCGGCGAGGATCATTGGGACCCCAAGCCCAGCGCCCAACCCGCGAGCCGACCATGATGCAAAAGTTTCTCAGACTTTCACGTAGCCGCGCGTCTACAGGCGAGGCTTTATCGCTGATCATCGCCCTGCTTTGCGGCTGTCAATCGACCAAGACGCTGACGGTGGCGGCGGATGGGAGCGGGCAGTTCACGTCCGTGCAGCAGGCGATTGATTCGATTGTGCCCGGCGGGAAGGATCGCGTGACGATCCACATCAAGCCGGGGACGTACACGGAGCACATCACGATCGCGCCGGATGAGCCGCCGATCCGCATGTTCGGCGACGACGCGGCCAAGACGGTGTTGACGTTCAATCTGACGCACAACACGCCCGGGCCTGACGGCCGGACCATCGGCACGGCCAAGAGCGCCAGCACGACGGTGCTAGCCAACGATTTTGAGGCGGATGATCTGACGTTCGCCAATTCCACGCCGCGGGACATGTCGCAGGCGCTGGCGTTGGCGGCGGAAGGGGACCGGCAGATCTATCGCCGCTGCCGATTTTTGGGTTGGCAGGACACGCTGTTCATCAACGGCGGGTCGCCGCCGCTGACGCCGGGGGACACGCGGCCCTCGCGGCCGCGCGGCGGCTCGTCGCCGGCCACCACCACCAGGCCCACCAGCACCTGGACCAATCGGCTTTATTTCGATAACTGCTACGTCGAGGGCGGCGTGGATTTCATCTTCGGCAACTCCACGGCGGTGTTCAAAAATTGTCAGATCCACTCGAAGCGTGCCGGGTATCTGACGGCGGCTTCGACGCTGGGCGATGCTTGTTACGGCTACGTGTTCATGAATTGCGATCTGACCGCCGCCGATGACGTCGAGCCGGGCTCGGTTTATCTGGGCCGGCCGTGGCGCGAATACGCCAACGTGATTTATCTCCATTGCCGCATGGGCCCGCAGATCAACGCGGCGGGGTGGTCGCCGTGGAAGAGCGTGCCGCAGCGCATTCACACCGTGCGCTACGCCGAGTACGGCAGCACCGGTCTGGGCGCCAGCCCCCAAACGCGCGTGCCCTGGTCCAAGCAACTGAGCGACCGGGAGGCCAAAGTGATCACGGTCGAGTTGGTCCTGGGCGGGCCGGACCATTGGAATCCGTAAAATGCAGGGCAACTGCATTGTCGCGCGCGCATCTATTTCCCCTCTCCCGGTACGCCTATTTCCCCTCCCCCGGTACGCCTATTTCCCCTCCCCCGGTACGCCGGGGGAGGGTCAGGGTGGGGGTTGCCATGCCGTGAAACGGCGGCAGTGACTGGCTCGTTCGTTTGTGGCGGCGTGGTTTGCTACAATTGCCCGTCGTTTGGCCGAGTACCCAAGTGGACTAAGGGGACTGATTGCAAATCAGTTATTCGCCGGTTCGAATCCGGCCTCGGCCTATTGCGGCCTTTGGCCGCAATAGAGCAGTGGAGCAGTAGATCAGTGGAACAGTAGAGCAAAGAAAAATGCAAGAGAACGAACAGCGTTCCGGGCTCAGCGCCCGCTCCACTGCGGTCTACTGTTCTACTGTTCTACTGCTCTGATTGAGTTTCACGGCACGAGGTGCATGCGGCTATGGATCTGCGGGCCGGAGAGCCGCGAGCAGGAGCGCGGGGCGGCATGCAACCAGATCAGGGCGATCAAGATCCAGAAACCGATCGCCAGGACCGGGCGGCGCCTGTGCGGAAACTGGGGCTGCGGCGGGGTCAGGGGCAATCCGCAACGACGGCAGAAACGCGCCCATGACGGCATCGTCGATCCGCAGCGAGCGCAATGACGTAGCGCGTCCATATCGAGCAATTATACCGCGCCCGTGAGATGGCGCAATCGTCGAGCTCCAGAAGCGTCGATGGCCTTATTGGACCAGCGAGATGGTCGCGGCGGTGGCGTCGGCGGCGGCGTAGAACGGCGTGAGCGGAAGATCGTCGGGAACACCACCGGCCGGCTCAATCACGAGGCTGAGCCGGCTCGTCCTCGAGCCGGTCCGTGCCCTGGATAGTCCTAGTCCAATTCGTCGAACCCGCCGACGTTGGGCAGCTCACCGGCCAGCGGCTTGGCGTACTTCACGAACGCATCGGTGACGTTGTTGCCATCGGCGATGTAAGACGCGTCCAGGTGCTTGGTCTCTTTGGCGACGCCGGCCAGCGGCGTGAGGAAGGTTTCGATTTTGTATTGGGCGTCCGGCAGGCGGCGCATGGCGACGCTGCCCTCGGTTTGGCCTTCGGCGCTGTACTGGACGGCCATGCGGCCGACGAGGCGGGCTTCGCGGGCGTCGACGGGGCTGACGAAGCCGGGGAAGCTGCGCTGCAGATAGCCGAAGGTGTCAGCGCGGACGCGCAGCTTTTTGCCGCCGGGGGGGGAGAGCTTGCGTCTGATCAGATCGGCCAGGTAATCGCCCAGGGCGCCGCTGCCGGAAAGCTGGACGTTGCCGTGGCTGTCGTGCTCGATGCCCTGAGCCATGGACTCGGCCCAGGTGAGGCCGTTGGGCTTGGAAATGCCTTCGCTGGCGGCGATGAGGCAACGGCCGTGCTGGGAATAGACGCGGTCGACATCCGCGAGGAATTTGTCCTCGCTGAGGGGCGATTCAGGGACGTAGATGAGGTGCGGGCCGTCGTTGTCATGCTGGCGGGCCAGGACGGACGCGGCGGTGAGGAATCCGGCGTGCCGGCCCATGACGATGTCGACCTTGATCCCCGGCAGGGATTTGTTGTCGAAATTGTCGCCCATAACTGCGGCGGCGACGAACTTGGCGGCCGAGCCGTAGCCGGGCGTGTGGTCGTGCACGCGCAGGTCGTTGTCGATGGTTTTGGGGATGTGGAAGACGCACAGCTCGTAACTTTCCTTGTGGGCCAGCTCGGCGACGATGCGGGCGGTGTCGGCCGAATCGTTGCCGCCGATGTAGAAGAAGTAGCGGACGTTGTTCTTGGCGAAGGCCTTGAAGATTTTTTCGCAGTAGGCGGCATCCGGCTTGTCGCGCGTGGAGCCCAGGGCGGAAGCGGGTGTGGCGGCGATGCGGTCCAGCAGTTCGCCGGGGACGTTTTTGAGGGGGATGAAGCTTTCGTTGATGATGCCGCGCACGCCGTGCTTGGCGCCCAGGAGCTGATCGATGTGCCCGGATTCCTTGACGGCCTGGATGACGCCGACAAGAGATTCGTTGATGACGGCCGTCGGCCCGCCGGACTGCCCGACCACCGCGTTGCCTTTGAACTGTGCCATGATCTATTCCTTGTCGAAGCGGATTGGGAAGAACCGCGGGAACGATGATAGGGCGTGGATGGGCAGGTTCAAGGGCGGAAAATGCTAAATGCGGAATGATGAATGATGAATGAATTCAGCGTTGGGCATGGCGTTTTCTGGAAGAGCTTTCCTATTCAAAGACGCGGGGCTGGAGTAAAGTCGGTGCGATGGAGGAAGTGCTCAAAAAGATCAGGGCCGCGACGGAAATTCGAAAGGCGCTGGGCCGTTACACCCAGGCCATTCTGGTCAAGTGTCCGCAAGGCGTTTTCCTGGTTCCGGCGGACGACATGTACCTGGGCTGGGATCTTCGCCACAAGGGCGAGTACGCCGTCGGCGAGCTTCGGTTCCTGGGAACCGTGTGCAACAGCAGCACCCGGCTGTTGGTGGTGGGGGCGCACATCGGGGCGCTGATGATTCCGCTGGCGCGAACCTGCCGGAGCGTCGTCGCCGTCGAAGCCAATCCGCAGACGGTCGAGTTGCTCAGGCTCAACCTGATGCTCAATGGCCTGCCGAACTGCCGCGTGCTGCACAAGGCGGCCAGCGACAAAGCGGGGTGGATCGAGTTCGTCCTCAATCAGATCAATAGCGGCGCCAGCAAGCGCCTGCCGCTGGTCAGGGATCCGCTCTTTTTTTTTGACAGTCCCGAGATCACCAAGGTTGAGGCGGCGCCGCTGGACGAGCTGCTGCCGGGCGAGACATTTGACGTGATCATCATGGACATCGAGGGGTCGGAAACCTTCGCCTTGCGGGGGATGCAGCGGATTCTGTCCACAGCCGCCGTCTTGCAGGTTGAATTTCTGCCGCTGCTTCTGCAGACGGTGGCTGGGGTTTCCGTGAGGGATTTCGTGTCGTTGATCGAGCCTCATTTCCAGAGCATGCACGTTCCCCGTCGCGCGGTGACGGTGGGGCGCCAGGAGTTTTTGCCGCTGCTGTCGGAGATGTATCAACGCGGGGAGAACGAGTACTCGCTGATTTTTCTCAAGGCAGCAGCGGATGCCGTGAGTTTTCCAAATTCGGCTCCCGTGCGGAATTGATCCTTACGCGATCACTTCCCGAGCAGCGACCGTTCGACAAACCCGGTATCCACGTCGCCGTTGCGGAAGTTGGGATGGTCCAGTATCTGCATGTGCAGGGGAATGGTGGTCTTGATGGGGGCGATGTGAAATTCGGACAGGGCGCGTTTCATGGCGGCAATGGCCTGCGTGCGCGTGGGGCAGTGAACGATCAGCTTGCCGATCATGCTGTCGTAATTGGGCGGGATGCGGTAGCCGGCGTAGACGTGGCTGTCCCACCGCACGCACGGACCGCCGGGGGTGCGCAGCTCCTCGATCAGTCCCGGCGACGGGGCGAAATTGCGCGCCGGGTCCTCGGCATTGATGCGGCACTCGATGGCGTGGCCGCTGATCACGATGTCTTTTTGCCTGACGCTCAGGGGCGAGCCGGAGGCGATGCGAATCTGCTCCTTGATCAGATCGACGCCGGTGACTTGTTCGGTGACGGGGTGTTCCACCTGGATGCGGGCGTTGACCTCCAGCAGGTAAAAGTTTTGCTTGCGGTCGACGAGGAATTCGACGGTGCCGGCGTTGGTGTAGCCGGCGGCCTTGATCAGGCGGACGGCGGCTTCGCACAATTTCTGGCGTGCTTCGTGGCGCAGGACGGGGCAGGGCGATTCCTCCAGGAGTTTTTGATGCCGGCGCTGCAAGGAGCAATCGCGTTCCCACAGGTGCACGACGTTGCCGTGATGATCGGCCAGGACCTGGACTTCGACGTGGCGGCCGAACTCGATGTATTTTTCGATGTAGACGGTGGAATCCTTGAAGGCGTTTTCGGCCTCGGCCTGGGCCTGCTTGAGCCCGGCGCGCAGGGAGACGTCGTTGTGGGCGACGCGCATACCGCGGCCCCCACCCCCGGCCGCCGCTTTGATGATCACCGGGTATCCGATCTCCGCCGCCAACTTCAGGGCGGCCTTTTCATCCTCGATGGCGCCGGCGCTGCCCGGTACGGTGGGGACCTTGGCCTTGCGCGCCAGCTTTTTGCAGGCGATCTTGTCGCCCACCGCCGCCATGGCCGCCACCGGTGGACCGATGAACTCGATCTTGCAGCTTCGGCAGACCTCGGCGAAGTGATCGTTCTCCGCCAAGAAGCCGTAACCCGGGTGGATGGCCTGCACGTCGGCGATTTCGGCGGCGGAGATGATGCGCGGGATGTTGAGATAGCTCTCGGCCGGCGGGGCGTCGCCGATGCAGATGGCTTCATCGGCCAGCTTCAGGTACGCCGCGTCGCGGTCGGCGGTGGAGTAGACGACGGCCGTCTGTACGCCTAATTCCCGGCACGCGCGGATGATGCGCAGGGCGATCTCTCCACGGTTGGCAATAAGAATTTTCGAAAACATTGCTACTAGTTGCTAGTTGCTGGTTGCTGGTTGCTAGTTAAGAGACAGTGGGGCGTCCTTCCAGGGACCGAAGCAACCCGGCAATCAGTCGGCCTGTTTCCTCCAGTAAACTCAGCACGGGGCGCAATCGCTGGGCCGAGGCGTAACCCAACCTTTGGGCGATGAGCAGTTGCGTTTCGATTTCCTGGGCCGAGCCGCGTGCCGTGCGCAGAAAAAGACAGAATTGCTTTCGCAGCCTTCGGCCTTGGCCTTCGGCGATGTTCGATGGCACGGAAACGGCGGCGCGCCGCAACTGGTTCGTCAATCCGAATTGCTCCTGCGGCGGAAAATCTTGCTTCAATCGGTAAATCTCCTGGACCAAGTCCATCGCCTTCTGCCACGCCACCAGCTCCCGATACCGGCTGACGCCCACCTGCCTCCGCCTTTCTTTACTAGCAACTGGCAACTAGCAACCAGCAACTTCCCTAGGGCTTTACAAGGAACATGACCTGGCCAAATTCGACGGCCTGGCCGTTGCTGACGAGAATCTTGGTGATGGTGCCGCGGCACTCGGCTTTGACGTTGTTGAAGACCTTCATCGCTTCGATGATGCACACGTCCGTCTCCTCATCGACGGTAGAGCCGACGCTGACGAACGGCTTGGCGTCGGGGCTGGGAGCGACGTAGAAGGTGCCGACCATCGGGCTCTTGATGGGGAGCAGGTTGGCCGATTCCTCGGCGGCGGCGGCGGCGGCCGTGGGCGTTGTGGCCGCGATCGGGGGTACGATGATGGGTCCTTCGGCGGCGGCCGGGCCGCGCTTCAGAGTCACGCGCCGATCGCCGTCGCGCAATTCGACCGTATTCAGGTCGTTGGCCTGCATCAGCTTGACCAGCCGCTGAAGCAGGCTCATGTCCATGGGTCCGGAATCGATCGACGCCGCGTCAAGCTTGGCCGACACGGCCTTTTTCTTTGGTTGTTTTTTTTCACTCAAGGTGACAGCCCTCAAAGGTCTTGTCCAAGGACGACAGCACTTCGTAGCCGCTGTGGGTGATCAGGACATCATCCTCGATTCGCACGCCTCCCTCGCCGGGCAGATAAACGCCCGGTTCAACGGTGACAATCATACCCGGAAGCAGTTCCTCTTCTTCTCCGGTTTTTCGCATGATGGGCAGTTCGTGGATTTGGCGGCCGATGCCGTGGCCCAGGCCGTGGCCAAAATAGTCGCCAAACCCGGCTTTTTCGATGACGTCGCGGGCGATGCGGTCGGCCTGGCGGGTGGTGACGCCAGGACGCAGGAATTCGATCGCTGCGGTCTGAGCGTCCAGGACGGCCCTGTAGGCCTGCCGCAAGCGCGGGCTGACGCGACCAATGATCAACGTCCGCGTCAAATCACTGCAATATCCCTGGTACACCGCGCCCCAATCCAGCAGCAGGGGTTGATTGCGGCGCACAAGCGCCTCGCCGGGGCCGTAATGCGGCAAACTGCTGTTGGGCCCGGCGGCAACAATCACCGGGAAACTGCTGCCGCTGGCCCCCCGGCTGCGAAGTTCCAAAACCAGCAGGCCGGCCAGGTAATTCTCCGACAGCCCAACCTTGATCTCCTCCCGAGTCGCCGTGAACGCCTCCTCGGCAATTCCGACCGACTGGCGAATCAGATCGATCTCCGTGTCATCCTTGATCTTGCGGATATTGACCAGCACGTTTTCCAGGGGCACCAACGTCACGTCGTTACCGCCGTTGTCGGCCAGGGTTTTGTTAAGCGCGTGAATCTCGCCGAAGGTGGCGCTGTTGGCCTCGAAACCGACGCGTTTAACTTTGGCATCGACCAGGACCTGGGCCACGGCGAGGGCCATCCTGCCTTCGCGGATAGTCAGCTTCAGCCAAGCCGCTTCGATCTTGGCCTGCTCCTGGTAGCGGAAGTCGGTGACGAGGCGAAAATCCTTGGCGGTGATAACGCCAATCGAATCGTCGCCGGTGAAATTGGTAAGATAGGAAAGGTCCGCGGGTGACGTGAGCAGGAGGGCGTCCAGGTTCAGTTGCGCCATGGCATCCCGAACGGCCTGTTGGCGGACTTTCAGGTAAGCCTTGGCTCTTTGGACCACGGTCTTCATGTAGCATCCATGGGGGCGAGCCTATGGAGTGCGGAACGGTACTGGAGGGGGCGGGGGTCTGTCAACGTGACGGGGCTGCTCGGACAAGCCGACCGGCGTCACAAGGCAAAATCGAATTTGAACCACGGAGGCACGGAGGCACGGAGGCCAACCCGTCGTTGGAAATATCCCCGCAATTTCTATCTTAAAAAATAGATTAAAACAATTTATCGCTTAACCAGGTGGCTCGCCAGTTTCAGGAAGCGCCTCCGTGTCTCCGTGTCTCCGTGGTTAATCCCCGCCTTTCACTTCGTCGCGCGCCGGACCATCGCCAGCACCGCCACGTACGCGCTTCGCTGGTCCAGGAACTCACGGCTGAATAAGCCGTGAATCAGATGGTTCTGGCTGGATCGCCGCTTGCCCATCGGCGTCTTGGGTCCCGTGCTCCATTTCCACGGCTGGATCTGCCGGATGCGCACGCGCCTCCCGTACCGCTCCCGCTCGCTCAAGCGGCAGGGGCGTTTGGCCTTGGCTGGGAAGAGCTCGCTTGCAATCGACATAGGCTTCTCCGGATTCGAGCGATTTTTGCCGCCCGTCGGTGCTGCTCGCCAGCGGTTGCGCGGTGGTGACAATCTGCTGCTGGGCGATGTTGGCCTGATGCACAGCCGTGAAACTGCTCCGCCTTGGCCGCCGGTATTCCGCCAGGGCCATGATATGTTTTCGGCAGGCGTTGCTCAGGCGATCGCGGGCCGCGTGATATACCTTGAACCACCTCCCACGCTTCTGCATCGCCGCGAAGTGGCTCAGATTAGCCATGGTCGCATGCATCCACAGGATTTGCTCCGCCAGCACCTGCTCCAGCGGATCGCGCGGCCCCACTTGTTTCAAAAACGCCTTGGCCTCCCTGCGAATCCGCCGATGCCTCGGCGTCCCCTCCTTCACCGTTCGGTGCATGATCTCGTAATAGACTGCAACCCCCAGCGACGAATTATCCCGCGTTGCCCCCTCGCTCACGTCCAAAACCGGCCGTTCCGGCATGCTATTCGCCTGCGTCATTTTTGACTCCCTCTACATAGGGTCGAGGGGGTGAAGGTTTTTGGACACAGTTGCGAGTTGCGAGTTGCGAGCAGAAATTCGTCATTCGTCATTCGAATTTCGGGCTTAGCCCCTCTCCCCCGACTCCTTGTCTGCCATTTCGTAGTCGGGCATTCGTCATTCGTCATTCGTCATTCGAATTTCGGGCTTAGCCCCTCTCCCCGTCTGCCATTTCCCAATGGGGCATTCGTCATTCGTCATTCGAATTTCGGGCTTAGCCCGTCTCCCCCTCGCTCCCGCGCCGGCCCATCGCTTCTCAAATCTGAAATCTCAAATCCCGCGACCCCTTGTGTCAGTCGATCATTCCCGCGCCGGGGGGTGGTCCCCGTTTTTGCTTCGCGCTCTTCGCGGCCTTCGCGGTGGTCTCAGCCGATCATTGCCGCGTCGGCGAGGCGCTCTGGACTAGCGCCTAGCTTCTAGGCTCTAGGTTCTAGCTGCCCCTCCCCGCCGCTCTCCCCGCGTCGGCCCATCGCTTCTCAAATCTGAAATCTCAAATCCCCGCGACCCCTTGTGCCAGTCGATCCCCGGCGCGCCGTGACCTCGGATTATCTCAGTAGAGACCGAAAACCTTCACCACTCGGCGGCATCAAGGTGCAAAATCCGGCTCGTGGACACCGGCATCGTCAAAACATGTGAGCAAACCAATGCGAACTCCGAAGGTGTTCAGGTTTGTCTTTGATGCTTGCCTTTGTCCGATCAAAGTTGGGGAGCGGCATCTTTTCTTGAATACAACGAACTTGGTCAATGAAGTTAATAAAGTCTTCCTGCCTGTCCGCCAAGTGGTCCGCAGCTAAGCAAACCAACACGGATGCCAATGTCATATCCGGCGTTGGAATGCGCGAACTTCCATAGCATACCAGGGGCGTATTGCCCCACTGATAGGGAAACTCCAGGCTAATAGCATCTTCTGGTGAGATTGTATCGGTACACAATTGACCGTGAAATATCGGATGGCAAATCTCTTCGTTGTTATAATCGAAGTGAATGCTCTGAATTGGCGTCGCGGTATTCTCGACGGCACGGTAATAGCACACGCGGACGGTCGATTTTAGTAGGAGGAGGGACTGATTTGACCGTCGTATGGCTTCTTTTGCATGGACGAGGATTCCGACTTCATCTTTTCGAGCTTTCCATTTCTTCAAGTGTAGATAGGCATCGAAAACCCAGGAATTGTTTTGCCCATGCGTGAATCGTCCGCTAAAGGGCGCTGTCCAATAGACAAATCCGCGATCCGCGCCGGTAATCACATCCTCGAGAGTTGTTGGCAGGCGGTTGTAAGCGTCCAAAACGTCGCCGGCAAGTCCAACAGCCATAGAGCTCCCCGTGCGTGTTCAGAACCAAGGCACGTCTTCTTCGTATTTGCTCCTACTGATTCGAGCCAAGTCAGCGCCTCGGGGAAACCAAGTTAGCCCGCCCTTGGAGTTCTCAAGGCTCACCGGCTTCTTGCTCAACATGCAGTAGTAACCGGCTGGTTTTGAAGGGTCTTCGCAGCACTGGCTCCTCTCCACCTGTTGCCGAAGTTGCTTCGCGGCGAAGTCACGTCCGTCCGAAGCGCCGCTTGTGGCGACAATGTCGTCAAGAACACCCCGCCACCAGAGCGGACCTTTGGCTTCAGCGAAGGGTCCATCGTATCGCGCCTTGGCGAAAAGGCGTTGAATGTCGGGATTCGTTCGGAATGAATCTTCATGGATGTTCAGGTAGCTCGAAGCGGCAACTTCATTCGCGACAACCCCAGGGTACCGAAGTATAGAATCCCAAAGCCAGTAGCCCAGCAGACACGTGAGGCGACGCAGATTTTCATTGTCGCTACCTTTAACGCCCAATACGCTGGCGAGGCGGTTTTGGTCACCGGAAGCGTAGAGAGCGATTTTCTCCGCGTACTCGGGCTTGCCTAGAGTCGCTGCGAGGAGCTTGCCAGGGGACTTTTTGCCGGATGTTTTCAGCGCATCAGGCAACCGGCTCTCAATCAAAGCAAAACCTTTTGCGATCGAGACAACTTGTTTGGCAAATTCCTGATTACCCTCCTTCAGGGACACAGCTATGCGTGCCTCTCCTAGCTCTGCACTGCGAAGAAGTTCCCGTCCCTCGTTCTCTCCACGCGCGTAACAGCATTCGGGAATCCCAAACCGCTCCGCTACCCTCCGAACTTGTAGCTCGGAAAGGCCGCCATATAATGACAGAGCGGACAGGTCCAGGTCGGCGACGATCAACGACGCATCCAGATGCCCAGCGTCAGAAAGGTCTTGTTCAAGCCGTGTTTCGTAAGTGACGGGTTTAACATTTGCCTTTGGCTGCCGAGCTCGGAAAATTATGGTCTCGTCTCGATCAGAAAGTGCGTCTTTCATCGCCTTAAGCAGTTCCTGCTCATACTGCTGACTGTCTTCAAAGAGGACGATTTTCATATGCATATCACGGGTTAAGGATTTGGAAATTCGACGCGGAAACAGGTTGTGAATCCTGGGGGCGGGTTTGAAACAAGCGAGACGCAGCCACCAAGCTCAGAAACAACTTGCTTGATAAGCGTTAGACCAAGACCCATGCCGGAGCCGAGTGGATTCCCCACATCCGAGGTTGTCGTGAAGAGAGGGTCCCAAATTCGCTTTTGCAATTCAGGCGGTACTCCCACGCCGTTGTCGGCGACCTCAACAACGTGCTTCTTCTTTTCGTTCCAAGCACGGAAGCAGATGTGTGGCTCAGGGACGCTAGATTGGACCGCGATAACGGCCTTGAGCGCGTTGGTGTAGAGATTCAGCAGCACGCCGCTGTAGACAGTAACCGGCAGCGGCGGCGTCGTGACATCGGATGAAACGTCGTTGGTGACCTTTATACCGCGTTCGACGGCGAAGCTCTTGAAACGGTTAAGGACTTGCCGCACTTGTCCCGCGGCCGAAAGCGGCTGCTCTTTCGGAGTGCGCACGTTCTGCACGAATAAGCGCGCGTAATCCAGGTAATTCTCGAAATTCTCCAGGCGCGAGGATAGTTGGTCTGCGGTTTTAGCAAGCTCCGGGTTCTTCTTCACCAAACCGCGCACCTGCTGAACAACTTGCTCCAATTCGTGCACGATGGCCTTGCTTTCGTGCATCATGAACCCGGCGACGACGCCAAGCATGCCCATGGTTATCAAGCTGCGTCTGGCCTGGGCGGAGTACTCCTCTTGTTCCTCAATTCGATCAGCGAAGTAGCGGTACTGCTTAACGATTCGCGCTTTGTCACGCGGAATAAGGGTAGGGCTGCGCTGGATATACTCGATGGCCTTCTGTATCTCCTCGCGAGCGGTGCGTGCGACCTCTTTGGCCTGTTCTTCTGCCAAGCGGTCGAGTTCACCCTTGTCCTCGTGCGCCAAGAATTCGATTCCAGCCCGAACAAATTCGCGCAGCTGCTCAGAGCCTACGTTGGCGAGCAGACCCTCCCGGTCCATCGCCGGGACTAGATCGGTTTCTTCCTCGTTCTTCGAGGTACGTTTGGATTCAATGAACACGGCACCGACAAGTTGGAAGTTATAAGGGAGATAGAGAACCGGATTGTCGGCCGGCTCCGCGCGCTTTGCAGGCGGAACAGCGAAATACTCCTTCGCAATCGCAGTCTTCCACTCTCGTTCGCTATGCGCTTTGTCTATGTCAAGCCTCAGCCAGTCGTCATTGCGGAAGCCGTAAGGCTTGATTCGGAAGCCATGATCCACAACCGCAACACCACAGTTATCTCGGACCCACCGCCAGGCCTTCTGGCCGTGAATTCCTTTGCCCTGAAAGACTCCTTTGCGACGGGGAAAATAACGAATGTCGGCGAAAAACCCTTTCGAGATGGTTGTTGGGACTCGCACCTTAAGAATTCTCGGCCTCTTCGCTGTCGGGAAGAAGACGCGCAACTCGAGATTTGTACCCTCCAACTCAATTGTCAGACGCGCCCAGAAGTTGTCGAGGACGAGCTTGGCCAAATCGACATCCCCAGCTTCGCTCTCGCCCGGTAAAAGGACGCTAAAACCTGGGTCTTTGTCGTCGCCGATGGTCGTGTTGGCAAACTTCCCACATTCCAGACCTTGAATTGGTGAGACCATTCGCAGCACGTTATCGCGGAGTTCCCTTGAAGTGGCGAACTGGGCATTGCTACGAAGCTTTGTGATGGTGAGACTGGTGCCGGTAGGGGTCTGATCCGCCACTTTGACCAGTTTGTAGTCCACTTCAATTTTCGATAAGTCGCCAGCATCATCGAGCTTTCGCCAATCGAATGCGGCGGTCAAACGTGTTATGCAGTCGCGCTTCTTGTCACGGGCCACGGATTGGAGCGACAGATAATCCCCAAGGTAGCGCACTGCAAAGCGCCCAATACCCTTTGCTCCTGTGAGGCGGCGGTGATACTTCAGGGAGAGTTCTTGAGCGAGCTTGCTCGAAGTCGCGATGCGCATCCATTTCGTGACGAAGTCGGCCAAGGTCATGCCGTGGCCCTCATCAGCTACAACGAGGGTCTCTTCCTTGTCTTCCAGTCGTACGGTGCAAGATGGCGAGTCGGCGTCGTACGAATTCTTGATAAGTTCTACAAGGGCAACCTCAGGGCTGGCGACCAAGCGCAATCCAAGCTCTTGCAATAGCCGGCCCTCAGCTTGGAAGGCGATCTTTCCTTTATCGAGAACGGTTTCGGCCATTACCTGACTCCCGCCCGCAAAACGCGTTGAGCACTGTATTGATTTGGTTGACTTCCACTTTCTTCAGCGACTTAGCGTGGGCCACAACCCGCCTCTCAAAATTGAATCCCAGCAGGCATGCTTGCACATGGCGGAGCGCTATGGTCTTCTTCGCATGGATGCCAAACACTGAACCGACCGCCGCCGCGCCAATTGTATTGACAAGCACTTTAGGGCCAAATTTTGTAAACCCCGAGCTTAGGAGTAACTGTGGCACAGGATGCGGCAGGTACCTGAACCAGGGCGTTTGATGTTTGCAGGTAAATGTTTGGCGATCTTCGTGCGTGACGGACTTGAGGTACGCATTCAGCGCATCGCTTCGTTTATCGCGATCGGAGCAAATCAGCCAGCACTTCTCGCCAGCATCCAGAAAATGTTTCCGGAAAGCGGCTTCTGTAAGTTTCCGCGGGCCACGTGGGAATTTTCTAAGCGTGGTCACGCAAGGCACTACGTCGCGCCTGCTCAGGCCATTGTGGATGCGTTCGCCCTCCGTCAGCGTAAAGACCTTCTGAGAACCAGGACTGAGCCCCCGGAGCGCCCAAATATTGCCGCGCTTCGCGTAGCCGAGGACACCATGCTTGCAATCCGCAATGCCCGGACGGGGTAAAATTTCATTGTCGCGCGTGATGTCGTAGAACGTCCACCGGCCGTCGCGTCGAGATTTATCGACGATGCTAATCGACGCGGTGGTAAGAACGCCATCGAAAATCGGTACCTGGAATCGATACACTTCCACATTCCATCGCCGCTCCGATATGTGGCTGCGAAGTGCCGATGCGGAGGGGCGCGAGACCCATTCGTACGGGATTACGAGGGCAACCAGCCCTTCATGGTGCGTCTTCACCAGGGCAAGGCAAAAAAAGTATAAATAGAGATTGCAGTGCTTATTCAGAGCGATTCCCAACTCGCGCTCAAGACGGCCGGCAGTTCGTTCCTTCCACGGGCTTTCGATATCGTGGTGTCGAACGTATGGTGGATTGCCGATGCAAGCATCGTAGTTTCGCCCTGTGTGCCGGAACACGCAGCCCTGTATAATCCTTCCGTTTCGCGGCGGGCTGGCTGCGGCAGCACGGTCGCGGTCAATTTCAATCCCCGTGTACGAGCCAAAGGTGCCACCTTTGGCGAACCGGCAATCTCCTGCGCCCATGTCCAGTACTCTCGGGATTCGATTGCGGTGCTCTTTGGTTAATTGCCAAAAGAGACGAACGACAAATTCTGGGGTCGTCACCTGACATGCGCTAAGTTCGTAGGCGGTTCGTCGATGCATCCTTTTCAATCAGCCGGAGTGCGTCACCCCGCTGTCCTAGACAGAACATCGGCGTTATCACGACACTCTAACCGAGAGGCTGATTGGGACAAAACTGCCCGCCGATACCATCCGGGACGACCGGAGGTTATGGGACGTTTATGCGCCTCGGAGCGAACCCCCAGTAGACCGCGCTGCGCGTGAACCTGCGGTGGTACGGACCGGGCGCCGCGCGAGAAAAGAGAAACCGGACCCCGGCGCGCCGGGTCTTCGGATTGCATCAGGAGTGGAGCACTGGGGGACGGGGCGAATCACACCACGACCCGACCGTTTCCCGTTGCGCAAGGCTCGGTAGCAGCACGGCGGCGGCTGAGTCAAACGCACGGTTTTTGCAGGTCGCCGGCTCGGCCTTTCCGGGCCGAGGACGGCAAGGTGCAGGTCGCAGATTCCGGAGCGTTCTCTCTCAAAACGGCCGAAATCCGCATCTTCAATTCAAAGTCAAACGAACTCCCGCCAAAATCCGCCGATTGCGGAGGCCAAATCGCCACTCCCGGCAAGCGCCAAATATCGGTTTCTTGACAGCCTAAAATCGCAAATCCAATTTCGCAACGCCGTTGCGCCCAACCTGCCAAAACGTGTATTTACAGTTCGAAGCGCGCCCTGGGGGGCTAAGGATTCTTTTTCAAAAATCGGCCAAAATCCGCCGCAAGCTCGCGGCTACACTGCTCTTACCCCGCGCCGATCGTCGCGTTTTTGACCCCTCGACGCTCAGCGGCTGTCTCCGCGCTTCTGCGTCTCTGTGGTTGCATTTGTCCGGGCGGTTTCCTGGCGGTTGTGCTTCTTGATGGCCAAGTTGACGGCCAGGTCGATCGCGGCCCGCATCGAGCCGGGGTTGGCCCGGTTGCGGCCGACGATGTCGAACGCCGTGCCGTGATCGGGACTGGTGCGGATGATCGGCAGCCCCAAGGTCACGTTGACGGCTTGGTCGAAGGCCAGGAGCTTGACGGGGATCAGGCCCTGGTCGTGGTACATGGCGACGACGGCGTCGTAGTAGCCGTCGCGGGCCTTGAGGAAGATGGTATCGGACGGATAGGGGCCGGTGACGTCGATGCCCTGGTCGCGGGCCATGAGGATGGCCGGCTCGACGATGCGTTCTTCCTCATCGCCGAACTGGCCGTGTTCGCTGGCGTGGGGGTTGACGCCGCAGACGGCGATCCGCGGCTTGGGGATGTCGAACCATTCCACCAGAGCTTGGTGCACCAGCTCGATGGGTTGAAACACCGCTCCAATGTTGAGCTTGTTCCACAGGGCCATCAGGGGCAGGTGCACCGTGGCCAGGACCACCTTCAGCGGCCCGCCGGTGAACATCATGGCGTAGCGGCGAGTGCCGGTGCGTTGGGCCAGCAGTTCCGTGTGACCGGGGAAGTTGAATCCGGCCAGTTTCCAGCTCTCCTTGGCGATGGGGGCGGTGACGATGGCATCGACCAATTTACGGTTGGCCGCGTCGATGGCGTCCAGGCAGAATCGCATGGATGCCTCACCGCCCATCTTGCTGGGGGCGCGGATGGCCGAGCCGAGCATGGAATACTGGTCGTAATCCACCACCACCACGTCGTGAGGGTAGTTGCGCAGCCGGCCGTTGTACTGGTCACGCCACCAGAAGACGTCGAACTCGGCGATGTCGGCGGCGTAATGCAGCAGCTCGTTCATGCCGTAGATGATGAAATGGGCGCGGTGTCGCAGGCCTGGATCGGCCAGGGCCTTGACGATGACCTCCGGCCCGATGCCGGCCGGCTCGCCCATGGTGATCGCGATGTTGGGCCGAAATTCGGTCATGAAACGCCGCTTGCACTGGAATTATGATCGTCCGCTTTGCGTTGCCGTTCAAGCCAGGAAACGATGGTTTTAGCGAGAATGTCGGCCTCGAGGTTAAACGGCCAGCCGGGGGATTTTTGGCCCAGGGTGGTGAGTTGGAGGGTGGTGGGAATCAGGGCCACTTCAAAAATGTTGCCGTGGATGGCCGCGACGGTCAGGCTGACGCCGTCCAGGGCCACCGAACCCTGGGGCACCAGATATTGGGCCAGGTCGGCCGGGGCCTGGAGGCGCAGGCGCGCTTCCTCGACCGAAGATTTGGATTCAGTTAGGAGCGCCCGGCCGTCGACGTGGCCCTGAACGAAATGCCCGTCCAGGCGGTCGCCAATGCGCAGCGAGCGCTCGACGTTGACCCGGTCGCCGCGTTGCAGCAGGCCGAGGTTGGTTTTGCGGAGGGTTTCGGGGACGACGTCGAAGCCGATCGTGCCGGCATCGATCTCGGCGACGGTGAGGCAGCAGCCGTTGACGGCGATGCTTTGGCCGCAGCGTACGTCGGTCCAATCGGCGGCCAGGGTTAGCCGGCGTCCTGGGCCGCCGTCGGCCGCGTCCACCACGCGCAACGTCATTTCCACTATTCCGCAAAACACGCCGGCCAGTGTAGAATGTTGACGGACGACTGCATAGAGTGTTAGGCCAATCAGGCCCCAAAGGATTGGGACGAAACCATGGGCCGAAACCTGCAAGACATGGTGACGGTCGTCACCGGCGCCAGCGCCGGGATCGGACGGGCTTTGGCCATTGAACTGGCCGGCCGCGGCAGCCGCCTGGTGCTGGGGGCGCGCCGCCTGGATCGTCTGGAGGCGCTGAACCGCGAGCTGGGCGGAGCACACGTCTGTCTGTGCTGCGATGTTTCGCGGGCGGAGGATTGCCGGCGGCTGGTCCTGACGGCGGTGGAAAAATTCGGGCGTCTGGACACGCTGGTGTGCAACGCCGGTTATGGACTGGCCCGTCCGTTCGATGCGATGAGCGTCGACGAGGTCCTTGGCATTTTCCGGACGAATTTATTCGGGACGATCGACTGCTGCCGGGCGGCCATCCAGATCATGAAGCGCCAGGACCCGCGCGACGGGTATCGGGGGCAGCTCATGATCGTCTCCAGCGCCTGCGCCCGGCGCGGGCTGCCGTTTTTCACCACCTATGCCGCCACCAAGGCCGCACAGCTCAGCCTGGCCGAGGGGCTGCGCGTCGAGTTGCGACCACTGGACATCGCGGTCACGAGCGTGCATCCGGAACTGGTCGAGACGGACTTTTTCTCGACGGCTCACGACCTGGGCGGGATGGACCCGGCGGCGCTGGCGGCCGGCGGCAAGCGACCCGCCGCAAGCTGCGCCCGGCGCATGGCCCAGGCCATCGAAAAGCCCTGCCGAGAATTGTGGCCCAAGCCCCTGAGCCGCCTGTCGCTGACCATCGCCACGGCCTTTCCGGCGCTGTGCGATTTCTTCATCGCGCGCATCCGCAACCGCATGCTGCGGAACAACGGCATGTTGGAACGTGAGCGGCCCGACGCCGCCGAGGCTCCACACGCGGCGCAGCAGCCGCGGGCCGCTTCCTAATCGACGCTACGCCGGTTGCAGAATCTCCACCTTGTCCTGCTCATTGCGCCGCAGGGGGCGGTACAGCGTGTCGCGTTCGACGGGGTCGCGGCCGGCTTCGCGGATCAGGCGCTTGAGCTGATCCGCCTGCAGCTCCTGATGCACGCCATCGCCCTGACGCTTGGTGATGTCGTACCAAACCACGGTGCCGTCCAGATCGTCGCAGCCCCAGTGCAGCGACAGCTGCGCCAATCCCACGCCCTGCATGATCCAAAACGCCTTGAGGTGCGCGATGTTGTGGACCATGAGGCGGGCGATGGCCAAGGTTTTGAGGTCGCTCAGGCCCGTCGGGCCGGGCAGATACCCCAACTCGCTGTTTTCGGGGATGAAGCTGAGCGGAATCACGCAGTTGAAGGACGCCTTTCGCGCGGCCAGGGACTGGGCCTGCAGATCGCGCAGCTTCAGAAAATGGCCGATGCGTTGCTGCGGCGTCTCGACGTGGCCGTAGAGCATCGTCGCGTTGGAGTAGATTCCCAGATCGTGGGCGGTGCGATGCACATCGAACCAGCGGTCGGCCCGCACCTTGCCCTTGAAGACTTCATCGTGGACGCGGTCGTCGAAGATTTCCGCCCCGCCGCCAGGCAGGCTGCCGAGGCCCGCTTGGCGCAGGGCGAGCAGGACCTCGCGGATGCCGAGGCGGGCGATTCGGCTGAAGTGAATGATCTCGATGGCGGTGAAGGCCTTAATGTGCAGGTGCGGGCATTGCCGGCGGATGCCGGCCAGCATCTGCAGGTAGTAATCGAATTTCAGCCAGGGGTGCAGGCCGCCGACGATGTGCACTTCGGTGGCGCCGCCGGCGTAGGCCTGGGCGGCGATGGCGATCACCTGCTCGAGCGGCATTTCGTACGCGCCCGCTTCGCCGCGCTTGCGGTAAAACGAGCAGAACTTGCACGACAACGCGCAGACGTTGGTGTAATTGATGTGGCGGTTGCGGTTGTAGTACGCGATGTTGCCGTGCAGTTTTTCGCGGACGAAATTGGCCAGGCGGCCGATGCCGTGAATGTCGCCGCTGGCGTACAGGGCCAGGCCGTCATCGGCCGAAAGGACCTGGCCGGCCGACACCTTTTCGGCGATCGGCAGCAGGGCGGGATCATCCACGCGAAGGGGATCGGCCATCGGCAAAAGTATAGGAGGGCCGGCGGCCGCTCACCAGCGTAAGCAAAAATACGCAGCCCCGCGTGCACGCGCGGGGCTGCGACACACCTCCTGTTCATGAAGGGCCAATTCTAAATTTGTTTTCGCCTCGCTTTGGCGGCGGCGGACTTGACCGTCTCCAAAAGTTGGGCCCGGGCAAAGGGCTTGGGAAGCACGGCGATGACGCCTTGGTTGATCAACTCCGACAATTGGGAAGGGTCAAACAAATGCGGGAGCGTCAAGACGATGGAGACGCCCGCCGTGGAGGCGCATCGCTTCAGTGCCCGCATGCACTGCTCAGCCTGGCTGCGCGGCAGGGCGGCATCGAGGATGACGACGTCCGGCGTGGCCGAGCGGGCTTGACGCACCACGGCATCCGCGTCGGGACACGAGGCGGCGGCGTAGCCGGCTTCGTTCAACGCCGTCACCAAGGCCGCGCGACGGGTTTCGTTGCTCTCCGTCAGGAGCACCCGCGCCGCAGCAGACTCGACAAACGACTCGTTGCGTCCAACTGCTTCCGGTAGGCAAGAGATTTGGCTCATGGCTCTCCCCGCGATCAAGGTTCCAGGTGGCAGCGTTCTGCCGTCAGGGGTCATATACAATAGATGTGTGCCGGCCGACCACGTCCGTTGACAAGAAGCGCTACGCTGGGTGAGTTTTCGACGAGAATCTAGGCAGAATGTGCGGCGTTTCAGCGGAGACACAGGTCCAGTATGCCCGCCGTTCCCAGGACCAGGCTGATGATCCCGTTGACGGTGAAGAAGGCGACGTTAATCCGGGAAAGATTTGTCGGCTTCACCATCGCCTGTTCGACGATCAATAGCAGCACCGCGGCGGCGGCGGCAAACGCGAAAAACCAGCGGAAATCCGGGACAAAAACGCCCAACAGGACAATCGCGGCGGCACTGACCAGGTGCGTTCCGCGGCTGATCCACAGGGCGGGGGCGATGCCCAGTTTGGCGGGGATGGAGAATGCGCCGCAGGCGACATCGGCGTCGTAATCCTGGCAGGCGTAGAGAATGTCGAACCCGGCCGTCCAGCTCAGCACGGCGAGGAACATGAGGATCGGCGGCCAATCGAGCCGTGCGGCGATCGCCACCCAGGCACAGACCGGCGACAGCGCCAGGGCCGCGCCCAGGTAATAATGGCACAGTCGGCTGAAGCGCTTGAGCAACGGATAGGCGCTCAAGAACGCCAGCACCGGCGTGGCCAGCACCAGCGGCCAGGGGTTGCGGTAGAAGAATTGGAACGCGGCCGTCGTGGCGATGAATCCGATGCAGCAGAGGATGAGCATGGCGGCGACGAATCGCGGCGAGAGGCGTCCCGACGGCAGGGGCCGCCCGGCCGTGCGCGGGTTCCTGGCATCTAGGTCGATGTCCAGCAGCCGGTTGGATGACATGGCCACGGTGCGCGCCGTCACCATGCAGAGGACGATCAGGCCGATTTTCCCGGCCGTGAGCGAGCCGCGGTAGGTATGCCCGGCCAAAGCGGCGGCCAGCAGCGCCCAGGGCATGGCAAACACCGTGTGGTGAATCTTGATGTCGCCGGCGAAAACGGCCAGGCGCGCTGGCAGCGACGCAGCACGCAAGGAAGTGGTGGTCATGAGCGGCCCATCGTCTTGGGATCCCAGCGCGTGGGCAATTCGTGCGTGATGCCCACCAGATCCAGCAGCTTGGCCGCGACGAAATCGACGATCTCCGCCACGCTGGCCGGATTCAAATACAAACCCGGATTGGCCGGGGCGAGGATCACGCCGGCGTCGCTGAGGATTTTGTAATTGTTCACGTCGATCGGCGAGAGGGGCATCTCGCGGTGCACCAGGATCAGCCGGCGGCGCTCCTTGAGCGTGACGGCGGCGGCGCGGGATATCAGGTTGTCCCCCAGGCCGTGGGCCACCTCGGCCAGCGTATTGCTGCTGCACGGCACGATCACCATGCCGTTGTGGAGAAAGGAGCCGCTGGCGATTTTTGCGCCGATGTCGTTGTAGTTGTAGAGGGTGATGGTGTGCTGCGACGAGCCGGCCAATGCGGCCGGATCGACGGTTTCCATGCCCAGCTCATCGTGCAGGAGCCGCCGGCCCGGCGGCGAGACGATCAGATGCACCTTGACGCCCGCGGCCACCAGAAGCTGAATGAACCGCTGGGCGTAAGCCGCCCCGCTGGCGCCCGTGATGGCGACGATGAGGTCCATGTCGGCTCATCATACGCTTTGCCCAAGATGCGCGGAAGCTGTGCATCGCCTTAAGGACTTTCTGCGCCGTGGTGCTGGTGGCCGGGCCAAACCGTTCAGCGAGACAGTGGCGAAGGGGAGCATGTGAATGCGGGCGGGGCGAGGGAGGACCATATCAGGCCCCAAAAGTTCCTCCCTCGCCCCTCCCGCACCCACCCCACACCCTCTCCTTTTCCCCTCAACCGTCCAGCGAAAGATGTCGCGGCGCCTAGGCGCAGACGGAGCGATATATTCGTGCTGGACGGCTTGAGGGGAACGGAAGAGGGTGGGGGCTGACGGGGGCGGGAGAAACCGTTGGGGCCTGATGGGTTTCTTCCGCCCCCGGCATTGCAGTTAGTTCTGTATTCTTCAGTTCTTCACGCCGCGGTAGCAGACGCAGATGCCCAGGGTCATGGGACGCTGCACGATGTCTTTGAAGCCGCAGGCGCTGAGCATCTGCACCAACGACTGGCGATCGATGAACGTGTTGACGCTCTCGGGAAGATATTGGTACGCCCCGGTGCGGTCGCGGCTGATCCAGGTGGCGGTGCGCGGCAAAATTCGGCGGAAATAGAAGTTGTACATCGACCGCAGGATCGCGTTCGTCGGCAAGGAAAACTCCAAGATGATCGCGCGCCCGCCGGGCCGAAGCACGCGATGGAATTCGCGCATGGCCGCGGCGGGGTCGGCGACGTTGCGGATGCCAAAGGCAATGGAAACCACGTCTACGGACTGATCGGCAAGGGGCAGGGCCAAAGCATCGCCGTTGAGCCACGCAATCGGCAGGGCGCGCGCCTTTAGCCGGGCCAGGGGGAGCATCGGCTGCGTGAAGTCGATTCCGACCACTTGCCCCGGCCGCACGCCTTTGAGCCGCGAGAGGGCACGCGCAAAGAGAATCGCCAGATCGCCCGTGCCGCAGGCGACGTCCGCGACGCGCTCGCCCGGCCGCAGCCCGGCCATTTTCACCGCCCGGCGGCGCCAGAGTTGATCCATCCACAAGCTGTGCAGGCGATTGTTCAGGTCATAGCTGGGCGCGATGGCAGCGAACATCTCCTGCACGCGCTGCCGTTTATCAGTGACAGCATGGGGATTGGTGAGGGTGGCGGGGTCCCAGAGGGGGGGCATGGCGGCGATTATAGCGCCGCGCGGGGTGCAATAGACAAGGAGACAGGGAGACTTGGAGACAAGGAGACAGACGAAGTGGGGCGTTGGGCTTCCCCACGAACGGTGGGCGCGCCGAACGGATTGTTTCAGGCTGCCTCGAACGATTCGGGGCTGACATAGCCTAACGAACTGTGCAATCGTTTGCGATTGTAAAACACC
>Ga0208687_1000115_pt1 | contig 80905 bp, 80 predicted proteins | sample June2015DPH_6_10_FD_184695 | JGI IMG/M metagenome (GOLD analysis project Ga0208687, IMG submission 184695) | Peatland microbial communities from SPRUCE experiment site at the Marcell Experimental Forest, Minnesota, USA - June2015DPH_6_100... | ecosystem: Environmental > Terrestrial > Soil >...
TATGCTACTCAACGCAGTTGCTGCATTTCGATTAAACAGGGTAGAAAAAGCACGGTCCATAACCTTACTCGCAAGATGAGCAGAAACTAAACACAAAAATGCTAAATTAGCAACGCACTGGCGCGCGAACATATCAACATTACGCAGAAGAGGATGAACTATAATGTATGACAATAGAAACAATGCTGCTTGGGAAGGCGGAAACATAGAGTACGAATGTCTCCGTTGCATGGGAACAATGACTACTGAAACCCTCAATGAGCGTGGCGGTGAAATAAAATGCATCCACTGCGGCTACAGAGCTCTTAAAAAGAATAAAAATCCCATAGTTAAACGAGTGAAAGCTGTTTGAAACGTTTAAGCAAATTCCCTTCTTTTTTCTATTAGTGACCTTTTATCGTGAGAGTTGGAGAGTGTATTAATTTTTGATTAAAGCGCCGGAGTCCTTGCGCAATTTCGAGTCCCTGAAGAATTTCTATTGGAGAAAAATAATCCGCTTGGAAAATTCTTGGAAACCGACACGATTCGCAGATATATTTCTAGGAAAGGCCGTGCAACCCATGGTCGCTCCATCAAGGATTTGCGGTCTGGAATGAAACATGTTAATTTAAAGGCTAAAATCTTGGAGGTTGCAGAACCAAGGCGTGTTATTACTAGGCATGGCAACTATGCAAGCGTTGCCAAAGCAGTGATTGGGGATGAAACGGGAACCATCAACCTTTGTCTGTGGAATGAGCAAATAGGCTGTGTCTCCGTTGGGGATACTGTTCAAATTGAGAACGCGCGAGCTTCTCTGTTTAGAGGGGAAAGGCAATTAAGCATTGGAACGAGAGGACAGCTCAACAACGTCGAAGACATTATATCGCAGAGTGCGCCAGCAGATGCGCCCGTTGTGGGGGCTTAACGATTTGCGGACATGTTTAATCTAATAATATATGAGTTAGATCAGGGAAATATAGACGGGGCAGGACCAGAAGTCATGTTTCTTAGATGTTTAGAATGTGGAAATCCGTTCAAAATCGATACGGTTAAGGATGGCGAAGATGGTCAATTGCCCTGTTTGTGAAACAGATTATGTGACAGTGGTTAAAAATGGGAAAGTCCAACTGAAAGAATTCATGTATGAAAACGATGACTTTGGCGAATTGCTATATAGGGACGTGGCAACATGACTTTTGAATAGGAGTAAACCTTGGTGTGACCATGAAATGTCCTGCTTGCGGCAAGATGCTTAAACGAATAGAGGATGTATGCGGCGAGTACATCTGTATTAATCCTGAATGCCTTGAAAACAAGAAAGCACGCGGGCAGGCATACGCAGAGTTTTATGGGCTTACCCAAGCAGAAATATACGCAAACTATCGCATGGTACTTACCAAAAAATAGGAAGGAGAAATAGCCGTGAGCGCGCTGGCTGTCCCTAATCGAATGTGAACAATTATGATATTGTTTTCCATTTGGAGGAAACAGCGGATCTCCCTTTTTTGTGCGCGCAACAGAAGCGAGATATATGGCTTATTTGGGATAATGACAGGATATTACCTTACTACCCAACCCGTTATCCAGAAGGCTCAATCTGGTTTGGTGACACCGCAACAAATGGGCATAGCGGCAATAGTGCCTATTGATCATCTGCATGATATTTTGTTTCAGCAATGCCTTTCGAAGAAGTAGAGGCGAAATCAGCTAGCATTTTACATTATTCCACTAATGTAGAATAAACCGCGTGTTTTGGACCTCTAAATGTCTTGGAAAACAAGTTTTTGACATTTTTTGTTTTTCCTGATACTTTAGGTTTTAAGAACCACAACATGCCCAAACGCCTTCTGCGAAGCACAATATAGCCCTATCGGGTGTTTGGATTTCAACAACTGATTGTTTGCGCAGGTCTTTAGGTGAAATCAGACCGAATGAGATTTCATCAACAACTTTGTGGATTATCTCTTCTGTAACAATGCGCTATCTTGTCGTCTGTGCAAGCATCATGGAGTCAAATTTTATGCCTTCTCCTTAAGTCTTAATTTGGGAGTTATACACAGACTCTTGATCTCCTGCAACAGAAGCTTAAAAGCGTAAGAGACGATTACTGGGGAGACTTTGGCTTTTTCGTCGCAGATTTTGCACACGTACCGCCTCTGTTTCATATCATAATAGGCTATTTCCCCGCAGTTCTCGCAGATGTAGAGCGTGTACTTGTCTGACTCTTCCAGCAATCTGTCCCTGAGCAGCATGGCAGCGCCATGACCTATGAGACAGTCTCGTTCCATTTCTCCGAATCTGAGACCACCGCCTCTGGCTCTGCCTTCAGTGGGTTGCCTTGTCAGCATCTGGACTTGACCGCGGGCTCTGGCGTGTATTTTGTCAGCAACCATATGGTGAAGTTTTTGATAATAGACTACGCCGACGAAGACGTCTGCAACGAACTTCTCGCCTGTGGTGCCATTGTAAAAGACTTCGCTTCCAGTATGGCTGTAACCAAGCTTTACCAAGTTCTTACGCACCTCAATGGGACCTTCGTTTGAGAATGGTGTGCCATTTGCTGGTCTTCCCCTTGCCGATGCAGCTTTTCCAGCGAGGGATTCGATGAATTGGCCAATGGTCATTCTTGAAGGTATAGCATGTGGATTGATTATCAGGTCAGGCACCATGCCATCATCAGTGAAGGGCAGGTCCTCTTGCGGAACAATTAAGCCTATAACTCCTTTTTGCCCGTGACGGGAAGCAAATTTATCGCCGAGTTCGGGAACTCGTTGATCACGCACTCTTACTTTTACCAGTCGGCTGCCTTCACCTGACATCGCTATGAATACGCCGTCCACGATTCCTGTTTCAGAGGGACGCATATCGACTGATGTATCACGCATTGATGGACCCTTAACTTCGAATTCTTTGTATTCTTCCAAGAATCTGGGTGGACTGATTCTGCCGATTAATACGTCTCCACCGACAACTTGCGATTCTAAACTGATTATTCCGTCAGGTTCCAAAAGCCTGTAATATTGTTCGCCGCGGTAACCACGAGTTCCAGGCTCTGGAACCGTGAACTTGTCTTTTAATCCGCCCAAGTATTGGCGGCATTCAGCTTCATATATCCTGTAAAAGGTGGAACGCCCTAGGCCTCTTTCTATGGATGCTTTGTTGAAGATTAAGGCGTCTTCCATGTTGTAGCCTTCGAAGCTGAGCACGGCGACGACGCAGTTTTGTCCTGTTGGTCGTTGTTTGTAGCCCATTACTTCCATTGGTTCCGTTTCAACCAACGGCGCTTGTGGGTAATGCAGAATGTGCGACCTTGAGTCTACGCGGTTGTGGAAGTTGGTTCCGTAAACGCCGAGAGCCTGTTTGGCCATTGCAGCCTGATAGGAGTTGCGCGGGGACTGGTTGTGTTCTGGATACGGGATTGTTGAAGCGCAAATTCCAAGAATCGTGTAAGTAGCTATTTCCACATGAGTGTTTTGAGGGTTAATTTCGTCGAACGTTAAGGCGATGTAAGCGTTTTCTTCTTCTTCAGCGTCCAAATACTCAATTAAACCGTTCTTAACTACGTCTTCCCAAGTCCACTCGCCTAAACCGATCTTTTCAAAATGTTTAGGCTGAAGTTTTGACGTCCCATTCTCAACAATTATGAGTGGACGCCTAACTCTGCCTTCGTCACAGTTAGCATGAACTTCCTCGGTTTCAGTTTGCAGTCTTGAGAAGTATGTTACGTTTACTTCGGTTGAGATTTCTCCAGCTCTCCTTTTTTCTCGGAAAGACCTCACCATTTCCCGTGGGTTATTGCAGTAACCTATGATGTTTCCGTCAACGAAAACTTTAGCTCCTGAAATACGTAAATCGCGGCTGGCTTCTGCTGCTGGAACAGACCCCATTTCAAAAAGTAACTGCTTAACTCTATCAGGATTTACGCCAACAGCTATGGAGGCTGATAGCGCTAAGTTCTTGACTAAGCCACAGTTAGAGCCTTCAGGGGTTTCGTTTGGACACAAGCGTCCCCAATGGGTTGGGTGTAAGTCTCTGGCTTCAAAGTTAGGTTGGCTTCTGCTCAGTGGCGATTGAAGCCTGCGCAAGTGGCTTAATGTTGAGATGTAGTTTGTCCGGTCTAACAGTTGGGTGATGCCGACTCTGCCTCTTCCCCAGTTGCCCGTTGCCAACGCATGCTGAAAACGTTCAGTTATTATGCCAGAGCGAACTGCGACTGACACAGTTATGATTGGGCCTTTAACACCTATGCGTTCAAGCTGGTACTTTATGTCCCTTGTCAAGGTTCTAAATGACACGCGGAAGAGGTCTGCTAGAAGTGGACCACCGAGGCGCAAACGTTTGTTCTTGAAATGGTCTTTATCATCCGGTTGCCTTCTACCCGTTTTCAACTGTAAAACTCTGTATGCCATTTCGCCTAGGAAAATTGCTTTTTCCTTTCGGTTTGTTTCGCTTCTGCCTAAGTGTGGCAAGAAGTTCTTGTCCAGGGCCGTCGCGGCTTTCTGTAAGCGGTACTCTTCAACTTGTCCGTGGGCTACACGGTTGCCAATGAATAGGATTGCGTCTGCAGGTGTGTCTACACCTATGGCTTTTTCAAATGAAGCTGCTAATTGGCTTTGCATTTCGCTGTCAAGTGAAACTGCTTCCGCAATGTCTTTGTCTTTTTCCAAGCTTAAGGCGCGCATTATGACAACGAACGGGATTTCTGTCGGCACCCCTGGCATGGTGACGTAAATGGCGTCGTCTGATTTGAGTTTAAGTTCAATTCTTGCCCTGAAGCCGACGGTGGTTGAGAAAATTTTTGCTTGATAAACAGGTGAGGTTCCCTTCTCGTCAATGTCTACAATTACGCGGTTAGGCGCCAAATCTTCCATGGCGACAATGACGCGTTCAGAACCGTTAACAACAAAGTATCCGCCTTGGTCATCAGGATCTTCTCCAGCAGCAATAAGTTCCTCCGTTGAAAGCTGGGATAAGAAGCAAAGTTTCGATTTGAGCATTACAGGAATATTTCCGATGTAAACAAGTTCGGTGTCCTGTTCTCTCCCATCTGTCACGGGCGTCATTTCAAGCGCCACTGGCACGGCGTATGCAAGGTTCCTGAGCCTGGCTTCCATGGGATAAATTTCGTGTTTAGAGCCATCCACTTCTGCCACGTACGGCCCTGTTATCCTCGATTGAGGATCTATCACCCAGACCTGTCCAAGCTTCACCTTGTACGGACTTTCAGGAACTTCAATATTGATTTCGCCAACCTCATCCACCACCTCCTGCAAACCATAATCGATAAACTCGTTATAAGAATCCAGATGCTGTCTAACTAGTCCTTTCTCGTTGAAGAAAGATTTTAACAACAAATGTATATCTTCTTTTGAAATTTCAGTCAAAGTCATTTATCCCCCGCAAGTTTAATTACGAAACGATATTCATGTGAATGTGCTTTTCGAATGCGGACCTTCTCAAACTTTTGATTTCCTCTGATGTTGAATCATCCAACTCGAAAAATAGTCTCCAGTCTTTAAGAGCCACACACACATCCTGTACAGCTCTAATAAACTTTTGTACATTAGTTCATTTCTTTGCCCATAAAACACGGTTCGTTACACTTTCTTAGGGTTATTACATTCTAATACTTTATCGCCTTTTATGAAGAACATCACCAACCGATTTACGATTTCCTCGGGGAAGGAAGCAATTCTCCTTTTGACCTGGTTCTCTGTTTGGCGGGTTCCTGTTACGTTCCAAATTTGGGTGAACCATCCATCGCACTCTTTCTTTGTGAAGGCCCTGATAAGGCTGAATCGCCGTCAGCGTAAATTGACGTTTATCTGTCCCTTCCGGAATTACACTACAAAAGGCGCAGGCTTCTGCAGCCTTCGAACCTGATTCATAAAGCTCCTATACCAATTCTCAATTTCTGGCGATATGCTCGGCGGAACCTCCTCCATAGCTTTCTTAAAATCGCTGAAGGTAACCTCTTTTGCGTTGATGTCTCTTCTCAAAGCGTTCATGGCGGCCTCCCTGCATACGGATGATATATCGGCGCCGGAGTAACCTTTCGTCATGCGATGCTCCTTGATGTCCACATCATTTGATAGTGGCATGTTCTTCGTATGAATCTTAAAGATGTCAAGCCTAGCCGCTTCGTCGGGTTCTGGAACATAAATTAGCCGATCGAATCTGCCTGGCCTTAATACGGCTGAATCAACAATATCGGGCCTATTTGTCGCAGCTATAACTATGATGTCTTCTAAGGGCATTATTCCATCCATTTCTGTTAAAAGCTGGCTGATGACGCGTTCAGTTACTCCGCTGTCGCCGTAACCCAGCCCCCTCCTTGGAACAAGAGAGTCAACCTCATCGAAGAATATGACCGCTGGCGAAGCCATTCTAGCCTTCCTGAAGACCTCTCGAATAGCCCTTTCAGACTCGCCAACCCACCTAGAGAAAACCTCCGGACCCTTAATCGAAATGAAGTTTGCCTCGCTCTCAGTTGCAACAGCCCTAGCCAGCATTGTCTTCCCACACCCGGGCGGGCCTATTAACAGTATACCTTTAGGCGGCTGAATCCCCAATCTCTTGAAGACTTCAGGATTTTTCAGCGGCCACTCAACAGCCTCCTTTAATTTCTCTTTAACCTCCTCCAAGCCTCCCACTTCATCCCAATGAACAACCGGAACTTCCACAGCAATCTCCCTCATAGCTGTAGGCGTAATCTCCTTGAAGGCGTTCATGAAATCATCCATCCGAACCTCCATCTTCTCCAGGACGTGGGGAGGTATTCGCTCTTCCTTCAGATTTATCTCGGGAAGATACCTAAGTAGAGCTTTCATAGCTGCCTCTCTGCACAGGGCGGCCAAGTCAGCACCCGTGTAACCGTGCGCCCGCTCAGCAAGCACCTTTAAGTCAACATCATAGGCTAAGGGCATACCTCTGCTATGAATCAACAATATTTCATGACGCCCCCGCTTGTCTGGGGTCCCTATCTCTATCTCGCGATCAAACCTCCCAGGCCTCCTGAGAGCTGGATCCAAGGCATTCGGCCTGTTTGTTGCACCTATTACTATGACATTTCCTCTACCAGTCAATCCGTCCATGAGAGATAGAAGCTGAGCGACAACCCTTTTCTCCACTTCACCTGTAACCTCCTCACGTTTGGGCGCGATGGAGTCCAGCTCATCTATGAGTATGATGCTCGGAGCGTTCTGATGAGCCTGTTGAAATATTTCTCGAAGCCTCGCCTCCGACTCCCCATAGAACATACTTATTATCTCAGGCCCATTTATTGAGAAGAAGTTTACATCAGACTCATTTGCTACTGCTTTAGCTAGGAGTGTCTTTCCGCAGCCGGGTGGACCGAGCAGTAGAACCCCTTTTGGAGGATCTATTCCAAGCGTCTGGAAAATCTCGGGATGCCGCATTGGAAGTTCAATCATCTCCCTTATCAGTTGAATCTCCTTCTCCAAGCCTCCTAAGTCCTCATAGGTGGTACGTGGCGCACTTTCAGCTTCCGCAACAGGGTCAGTCAATATCTGCAATCTAGTACCGCAAGTCATCTTGACTATTCCTTGGGGCTGCATCTTCGTAACAGTGAACTGAACAGAATGACCAAGCATCATAACGGACGTCTTGTCTCCCTCAACAAACGTCCTATCCATAAGTCTGTTCTTCACAAAATTTGCAAAGGCTTCGTCAACATTCAATCGCATATTCACTGGAGCAAGCACTATGCTCATGGCATCTTTAACTTCAGCCTTGCGAACTACAACGTACTCGTTTATTGATACGCCAGCATTTTTACGTAAGAACCCATCGATTCGCATAATGCTTGGATCTTGGTCTTCAGGGTACGCTGGCCAAGCGATCGCCGACGTTTTTTTCTTCCCTGAGAACTCTATTACGTCTCCAGATGAAACCCCTAACTTTTGCATTGTTCTCTGGTCTATTCTAGCGATTCCTCTTGCCACATCTCTCTGTCTGGAATCCAGAACTTTCAGCTGAACTTCGCTCAATCTTCAACGCTCCATTAAACATATTTCTGATAGAAGCACTAAATCCTTTCTCCCAACATCTTTCTTGATGGCGAAAAGCAGGCAAAGAAGAGCCACACGTACTTAGATTTTTGCTTTCTTATGAAGAGTTGTCGATTTCATTTCATAGCGCCCTATATAAACGCATTTGTTGTCTTGTTTGTTTTTCTTAGCGTATCAGATTTGATTGATTTCTTCTCAATTGGCACAGCGCTGGTTTTTCTGTGATTGATCGAAAAATGCATAACCTCATGAAGCTTTCACCCAGTATGCACACAGTTTTGACTGGAGAATAGCTACGCGGTCAAGCTCTAGTTGAACACTAACTCGCGTCAGTCTTTCCCTAAATCGTTTGACTCTTCTTGGATGCGTTCTAGCACTGTTCTTTGTCTATTGTGAAACCATCTCAGTGAATGTGTGCACGGTTATTTTTTGTGCCGCTTGATTCTTTCATGTTTTTGCGTCTTTCTGCGCCATTCTCGTTTCTTCTGTGTCCTTATAAAAGCTCTGCCATAGTTGAGCTGATAGACATCTTCTCTCCGGAATTGATCTATGTTTTCGTAAAAAGTCGGGTAGTCAATCTGATTTTGCTGGAGGGCCGTAATGTTCTGGTTTAGCTGCTTTCTGGGTTCGGAATTAGTTGTCTTGTCATAGATGTCAGAGTAGGTGAGATAGGCGGCATGGAATTGAAAGTTTGATGAATTATCGATTAAGAGCTTTTCCGGCGAAGTTGATTCTTTATTGTCAGATTCTCCGATCATGCTTTTCCAGGCTTTTCCACTATTCATAATCGATTGTTAAGCAAATAGTTTTATTCATGGTTCTACGTGTCAATCTACTATCACATTCATGGAGGCGAATTCATGGCAAAATGTAAAACATGCGGAACAGAAGCTGCTTCACCGAGGAAGAAATGGGTTATGGCGGGCAGAGCCGACAAAACAGGAAAGAAAACCCAGTTGGAAATTGGACTTTTCGACTGCGCAAAATGCAAAAAAACCTTCCGCGCTACCCTAAGCAAAAAGAAGATCTAAGACTATTTGAAACTGATAGCACATCAACACCTTCTTTGTTTTCCAGATAGGCAATCATCTTTTCTAATTATATGCATTTTCTGCCGAAATCTTTGCAGCGATCATATTTTTTGGGTTTAAGTTTAGGGATCAAAAAGATAAGGAAGGAACTAAAATTTTAGTTTTTCTTACTTACTGCACTTGCCTTGTTTGCTAATCGTTTTTTACTGCAATTGAGTCTTCTCCTAATGGTTCGCCTCAATTCTTTTCTCATACCCTGAGAACGTGCTTATTGCCTTGCTTCTTTTCTGAAAAGAAGCCATATCTCAGCCGTAAAGGGGTGGTTGGGTTGGGGGGTTGGATTAAAATTTAGTCCCAAACATAGTTTTCTAACGCGCCAAAGAATAACACACAATGACGACGGAAGCTGCATGCTGGGTCGGAAATGCCACAAGCCATAAAAATCCTATTGACTTAGCTGTATGAAGACAAGGAACAGCTTCACGAAAGAGAATGAGTCATTTCTTTTATGAGAAGGAGACAGTAACATGCGAAAGAAAGGAGAAACAGGAGAACAAGATCGGGGAAAACCTCAGCCTCGAAAAAAGAAAGAAAGAGAAGAGACCCGCAAGAAGAAAAAACTCGCCAGAGTTGAAAGACAACAGTCAAGATAGGCTTAGATAGATATATCCTAGTGCGCACACGCACGTTTCCAATATCTTATTTCTTGGCAGCAAGAATCCGCGACCCCCCTCTTTCCGCGTCTTACGAACCGCCAATTTCCTAAACTAAACGCAATGTGTGGGGACTAAGATTTAATCCACCAACCAAACAACGTTTCAGGATGGCGTGTGCTTTCAGAAGACCTTAACGCTTCTTAAGCAAGCTTTTCAGAGTTCATCCAATAGAGATAGACGTTCCCCGAATAGAGAGCTCTTCCCAGCAGTTCAGGTGTGACTAGCTTGATTCTGACGAAGGGCTGCTCTGTTGTTTAATCGCTTTATAAGGAAGTTTGCGTAACATAGCTGTAGCGTTCTGTTGTTGAGATGAGAAGAACACGGCAACGTTACACGTTACAATCAATGATGAAAGGAGTTATGGAAAATGTCGGAAAAATCAGGAATTATTTTCGTTGGAAAAAAAATGCCAATGGACTATGTTCTAGCGATTATTACAGGCCTGTCGGCGAGCAATGCTAAAGATATAACATTGAAGGCCAGAGGACAAGCAATAACTACAGCTGTTGACGCAGCTGAAATAACGAGAAATCGCTTCCTAAAAGACCTGAAAGTAAGCAAAATCGTGATAGGAACAGAGGAGATGCCGCCAAGAGAGGGCGAAACCAGAGCACGGATGGTTTCAACAATTGAAATAATGCTTACAAAAGAGTAGGAATACCTTGCGAAACACGCGCTAGGTAACCATTAAGGTGCGGCGTGTTTTGGTCTTCTGCCGTCCGATTGAAAATCCCGTTGAAAAACCAAGACAACGTCGCTTTCTCTGATGTAGACGCGCCACTTCATTTGCCTCGAAAACGGTTCGAGCGTTCTTTGCCATCCTAGCCCCTTGCTTGTTTGGAGCCAAAACCTGAATGCTCTCCGACGGACGAGCAAGACGAAATCACTTGGCGGTAATAGACGAAACGAGTCAGACTGGTTGAGAGAGCATAATTATCTCGCGTTATGAAAAGTGAAAAGGATGAAGAACCTTGAGACATAAACGATCAATCGGGCCATATCTTGCTTTTCTTTCAGTAAAATATGAAGTTGACCCTGAAAAGTTTTTTAGTGCACTGGTCAAAGCTGTAGAAAACAGGAAATCCAATTGCGGTCCGATTTCAATCGAGTACCGCGGTGAGATAAACGCGAAAAGAATTTTTTTGATAACCAACAACGCGGGGGTTCTTGCACAATTTCGGGTCCCTGAAGAATTTCTATTGGAGAGAGATAATCCGCTTGGAAAATTCTTGGAAACCGACACGATTCTTAGATATCTTTCTAGGAAGAGGCGTAAGGCACAGGGTCGCTCCATCAGAGATGTGCGGTCTGGGATGATCCACGTTAGTTTGAAGGCTAAAATCTTGGAGGTTGCAGAACCAACGCGTGTTGTTACTAGATATGGCAAATATGCAAGCGTGGCTAAAGCTTTGCTATGGGATGAAACGGGAACCATCAGACTTTGTTTGTGGAATGAACAAATAGGCTGTGTCTCCGTTGGGGATACTGTTCGAATTGAGAACGCGCAAGCATCTCTCTTCAGAGGTGAAAGGCAATTAAGCATTGGAACAAGAGGACTGCTCACCAACGTCAAAGACTTCGAATCAAAAATTACTCCAACGGGTTCACCCGCTGTGGAGGCTTAACGATTTGTGCGCGTATTTACTCTTAAAAGTATTATGAGCGCGTGCTATCAGGTATATGTTCACTTTCCATTGTTTTCTGGTTAAAGCGCGCTGCCTCACTGCGATAAGCAATGCACAAACGATAGGCGATTAACGTATGATTTTATTCGTAGAATATGAGGTTTTGTTCCTCCAATATTTCATGAAGCTTATGCACTGCGTCATAAACGTCCTGTTCTTTCTTCGCCCCGGTACAAACAAGGCTCCCGCTTGCGAATATCAGTATGACCACCTTAGGCTCGTCCATCCTGTAGACCAAGCCTGGAAACTGCTCCGGCTCATACATCGTTTTTCTAAGCGTGGAAACTGTCTTCTCCAAATCTACCTGTCCGCCTAGACTTGCAGAAGCAACGATGTTCACAACCTTCAAGTCCGGCTTGCTAACAATGATTATTCCATTCTTTTTCAGTTCTTTAACAACTTTCATGATTGCTCTGCGGGATTCCTTTCCAGATTTTGCTCCTGTACAAATCATTTTACCAGAACTAAAAATCAGCGTGGCTGTCTTCGGACTTTTCAGCCTAAACACTAATCCGGGAAACCGGTCCGGACGATATTCTGCGGTTGGATAACCCTTCACAACCGCGTTTAAGTCAACTTTCTGATTTAAAGTGGCCGAAGCAACAACGTTCTGAATGTTAATTATGGCTTTAGTCTTCGGCATTAAACATCTCGTCCTATAGTGTAGCGGATGCCTAAATACCCTTCACAAAAGCCTTACGTTACCAGTGTATAGAAGCGACCTGCACATTCCCTATTTTTTCCTAGTACATAAAATTGGTTTGAAGGAGACTTCTCAGGGGGATAAGCAAACTTTAACAGCGATTTCCATCCTATAATGGCTGGAGCGAAGACGTCAAGTGACGAGACGGTCGCGGCAAAGAATATTTCGCATTTTTCCTTGAGGAGGCAAGAGAGGAATGAGATTAAGAGTTTTGCAGATAGACAGTTTAGTTCCGCCAGAATGGGGATTTACAGAGACCGAGGCAAAGAAACCGGCTGGATTCTGTACTATTAAAGAAGCAACAGAATACGCCATGCAAAATTTGGGTTTGAAAAAGGGCGAATTTAAAGTGTTAAAGGGCAGGGGGGTAGATTTAGACGGCAGTCCTAAAGGAAAATGGATTCTTAAAGTTAAGACGGAGTGATTTCAAATGAGATTCACGATTGGGTACCTCAAATTGGCTTTTCAACCTTTCTCAGTCGGTCTGTTTTGCTTCAAAAATTTTTTGAGGTTAACTACGTTTGTTTTAAGCTTCTTTTTACTAACAGGGCTTGGTTTTGGCTGTTCTTATATGTCACGCAAGTACATTGTTACTAGTCACGCAAATACATAGTTATACGTCACTGAAGCTAAATATCTCCAAATAGGGTTTCGGCCCTCTGAACTGTAAACAATTTTTGCCAAAGCAATGATAAAAGTTATAGTCTAAGCTTTCTTGGCTGGAAATGTTTTTACACCGCAGACGCAATCGTTCTATTCAAGCCGGGGTGGCGGAGTGGTTAACGCGCTAGCCTCGAGATCCATGTTTGCACAAATGGGGCTGTGCTAAAACTGACAAGCCAGCTAGTGGGCCTTTGGCTCGCAGGGGTTCGAATCCCTTCCCCGGCGCCATTTTATTATGCTATTTTGCGCATTTTTCTGATAGCGAGTTTCGTTTGAGAAGTTGAATTCAGTTGGTCTTGCGGCGAGGTTTATATGATACGGTTGATATCTATTGTATTACAGTGGTTTGCTTGTCTGAAACGATTAGTCTGAGGTTGCCTCGTGAAACAGCAAAGAAGCTTCGTGAAATAGCTGATAAAGAGGGAAAAGACAGATCGACTTTGATACGTGAATTGTTAGAACATGGAGTTAAAGAAAAGAGTCTGGAGCAGGCTGTTGAGCTTTATCGGACAGGTCAGGTTACTGGTTGGAAGGCGGCTCAACTAGCTGGCGTTTCCTTGTGGACTTTCTACAATATGCTGGAAGAGAAGGGAGTCCTTATCCAGTATTCCGAGCATGATTTGGAGGAAGACCTCAAGTCTTGATGGAGTCTGAACTCGCTTGCCCGTTGTCACCTCTGATACTAGCCCTTTGATTTGGCTCTCAAAAATTGGCAAACTTACCTTGCTCAGAGACCTTTTTAATGAGATTCTGATTCCCGAGGAGGTTTACAGAGAAGCGGTCGAGAGAGGCTTGCAAGAAGGGTTCAGCGATGCTCTTGTAATTAAAGAGGGCGTTGACAAGGGTTGGATAAAAATTTCTCGGCTCGATGAAAACGAGGTTGCACTTTGCCAGAAGATAACGGAGCATGCTTTCGAACTTCACTTGGGCGAGGCTCAAGCCATAGTATTAGCTCGTAAAACAGGCATGGGCACGTTGCTATTAATAGATGAATCCAGCGGGCGAGCATTTGCTGAAGCATGGGGTCTAAAGGCTAAAGGAGTACTTTACGTGATAATGGCTGCTCTTCGATGTGATTTATTAGATAATGTAGAGGCAAAGGAAACAGTGCTAACTCTTGTGCGCAAAGGCTTCAGAATTGAACCACAGTTGTTGGCAAGAATAATAAGAGAAATAGATGCCTACAGACGCAAATGCAAGTAAACGGGTTCAAGCCGCAGCCTTTTTATTCTGTCAGATCAAACATTGTTGGAAACTCAATGTGGCGATCCATGCTTGACCTGACCATGCGATTATTGCGGAAAGCGAATTTAGCTGCTTTTGGAAGTTTTCCAGTTTATTGCAATCTTAGCTTTTGCCTTTCTTGCTTTTTCTTAGTGTAAAGTCAACTTTCTAACGTTACACCTTTTATCCTTAGTGCAGGCATAATAGGTTGTCTGGTGATGGTGTGAGGTTATCTCCTGACATTAGGGGAGCCTTCAGAAAGCTTGTCAAGAAAGACTTAACAGTCACCAGCATCGCAGGACTCTTCGGCACTACTAGGCAAACTGTGTACAGGTGGCTAAGAAGAGGCAAGCATCGTGGAGAAGAAACCTTCAAAGACAAGCCCAGACAGCCTAAAGAAAGCAAAGTCACAGTCGAAGTTGAACTATCTATCCTCAAACTGAGAACCACCTTCAAATGGGGAACCGCACGCATACAACAAGGCCTCTACAACCTGCCACCCTTCATGAACGAATCAGTACATTGCATTCAAGGCGTAGTGCTGTCAAGAGAAACCATAAACAATGTTCTCGCAAGGAATAATCAGAACGGCTATCAGCGGGAGTTTAAGCGCTGGAACTTCTTTAGGGCTAAAGCGCCTGATGAGCTTTGGCAGATCGACTTTAGGGGTCCATTTAGTGTTGGGGCTGAGAAGTACTGGTTTCTGGTCTGCATCGACGACTATAGTCGGTTCATTGTTTGTGCTGAGCAGTTTGATCATGAGTTGACGACGGCTGAAACGGTGGCTGCACTGGAAAAGCAGAAGAGGCTGCCGAAGGCTATTTTGTCTGATCATGGATCGCAGTTTAAGGAGCAATGGAAAGACTGGTGCAGTATGCATCATATTGAAGCGCATTTTGCTCATCCTTCTTACCCGTAGGACAAGGGCAAGGTTGAACGGTGCATTCAGAACCTTAACCGAGAGTTCATTAATCATCTGCGTAAGATTCCTCAATGGCTCAACGGCCAAATAGGCGATTACAGAGACTGGTTTAACCATTCACGCTTTCACAGAGGAGTAAAAGCATTCCCAGCCGACCTCTATGAGTGTAACGTTGGAAAGTTGACATGACACTTAGCAAAATGTTATAAGTAAATTTCAATGAAAGCGTAACTGTTTAGTTTAAAAGGAGAAGTAACCTTGAAGGGAACATTCGCAATTGCAATTATTGCGATTTTGTGTTTATCAATGTTCTCAGCGTTCGCGCCAAAGGTGATGGCTCAGCAATCTTCAGGAGACTGACCAATGTTCCGCTCGGATCCGTCTCACAGCGGCGCCGGCACAGGCAGTCCAGCGCTCACTCCAAAACTACTCTGGAAATACACTACTGGCAACGACCAAATTTTCATACTAGGTGTATTTACTTCGTCTCCCGCTGTTGTCAACGGCGTAGTCTACGTCGGCTCAGACGATGGCAACGTTTACGCTTTAAACGCCACCAACCGCGACAAACTCTGGAATTACACCACCAGCGGCTATGCTCCCTACAATACTGTTTATTCGTCTCCTGCTGTTGTCGGCGGCGTCGTCTACGTAGGCTCCGATGATGGCAACGTTTATGCTATAAACGCTGCTAACGGCGCCCAACTTTGGAATTACACCACCGGCGCACCTGTTGATTCTTCTCCTGCGGTTGTCGGGGGCGTAGTCTACATAGGCTCAGCCGATGGTAACGTTTATGCTTTGAACGCTGCTAGCGGAGCCCAACTTTGGAATTACACTACTGGTAACGCGGTTGATTCTTCTCCTGCGGTTGTCGGGGGCGTAGTCTACATAGGCTCAGCCGATGGTAACGTTTATGCTTTGAACGCTGCTAGCGGAGCCCAACTTTGGAATTACTCCACAGGCAACGCAGTTTATTCTTCTCCTGCGGTTGTCGGGGGCGTAGTCTACATAAGTGCAGACAACGACCACGTTTATGCCTTAAACTCAGCTAACGGCGCAAAACTCTGGGATTATACTAACGCCAGCGAAGTTTTTTCTTCTCCCGCAGTTGTCAATGGAATAGTTTACATAGGCTCTGAAGTACCCACCCACGTTGCGTTGTGGGCTCCTCCGCCGCCTAATTATAAACCTATCCTCACGCTAATCATAATCAGCATAGCGGCAGCCGTTATTGTTGCCACGCTGGTTGCCTCAAGGTTTCGAAAGAGATTGAAAACTAAGCCGACGAGTCCACCGTCTCCTGACCCTAAGAAAAGTGGGATATGAATACTCAGTTAACAGTTGTTGGAATTATTCTAATGATTATAGGAGCGTTGATGTTTAGTAGTGCGTTCAATTATATAGTCAATCCCAATTATGTTAATGGGATTATGTTTGGTTCTGTTAACGGAATAATAGATTTTGCTTTGTTTGGATTTATGGTGTTTGTTGTAGGTTTGATAATTACAGAAAAAGAGATTATTGAATATCATAACCGATTGGGGCGTAGCCTAAAATCTTGATCTACTTTTTAGCCGTGGAAGGTGCGTTAGAGAACCGATAGCAAAAGATCTTTAATAGTTCTTTAACGTTAAAAGATTGAATGGTGCTTTATACACATGACCAGTTACGAAAGGTAGCTGCCCTTGAAAACGGGTGCGCTTGATTCCTTCTGTATGGCGCCGAGCGCTACAAGCTCATTGTTTTTTGCAAAGCCTTAGTTGAGAGAGTTGGAAAGAACTATGAACTGGGATTTGTTTTTTATGGGTTGAAGGTGTAGGCCGTCTCGGTGATGACGCCGTTTTTCAGGGTGCCCTGCCAAGAAACGATGACTTCTCCGGGTGTAACTTGAGAAATATAGGTTGCCGTCACACTGTAGACTGTGATGGCGCCTGGAGGTAACGCGACTGGATACTGGATTGTTATGTTCCAGCCTGCACTCTGATAGGAATACCACTGTCCGCCTACAAGGCCCTCAGGCGTTATGTCTCCGCCAGTCCACGAGAAACTTTGCATGTACTGCGCCGTTTCGTTATGGTGCGCTTTGATGTATGCCATGGTCATGTCTCGCACTTGCTCCACTGAGGGGTGGCCTATGTAATAGTTCCAGCCAAAGTATCCGCCGATAATTACGATGATAAGCACAGCGGCTAAGCCGAGGATTATTGATTTTCGCCTCAAGTTTTTTTTCACTTGTACTTATACAGTTAGCGCTGAATAATATATTACACTTTTTCTCTGAATTGCATCTACGCATTGTTCGGGCTCTCATATTGAGAGGTTGCATCGTATCTTCAGAGCATTGTAGGCAAATATGTAATAGTATGAGCATCAGTTGCTCAGAAGATCATGCCTGATAATGAAGCATGTATTTCCAAAACGTTTTTCTTCTTATAGGTTGAGGTATGTTGACGCGTAATCCCATTATAAAGTGATACTGAATGGTAGAAAATACAGTGAAGAACTCCAATCCGATCTGGATAAGCCGAGAATTATCAAGATGCAGTGGTTGCCGCAAATGCGAGATTGCCTGCTCTCTGCATCATGAAAATAAAATCTGGCCTGAAGCGTCGAGAGTTCGCGTGTTTATGCTAGTTCCAGGCGCAGAATTTCCCCACTTATGCACGCAGTGCGAGGATTATCCATGCGTTGAGGCATGTCCATTCAAAGCTCTTGCCGTAAACAAGGAAACCAGCGCCGTCATTGTTAACGTGGACAAGTGCACGGGCTGCGGCAAATGCATTGATGCCTGCCCAGGTAAAGTACCGCATGTTCACCCTCAGAGTAAGAAGGTTTTGATCTGCGACCTATGTGGCGGCGACCCGAAGTGCACCAAAGTCTGCCAGGAAGGCGGCTGGAACTGCTTAAAAGCCGTTGACCGTGAAGATCACGAGTTCAAGCTTTACGCACGTGCTCCTGAAGAGACTGCTAGAAACCTTGCGATTAAGTTGTATGGCGAAAAAGCGGAGGAGTTCTTTTAATGCTCGGTTACGCTGGAAAATTCCTGGAAGTTGACCTTTCAAAATCAAGCTTCAAAAACATTACGCTTCCCGAAGAATGGCTTAAAGACTATATGGGAGGAAGAGCGCTAGCCGCAAAAATCCTAAGCGATAGGCTCATCCACAAATGGGATAACGTTGACCCGCTTGGACCTGAAAACATCCTGCTTTTTATGCCCGGGCCTTTCACGGGGTATTTCCCAGGCGGCAGAACTTGTGTAACAGGCAAATCGCCCCAAAGCAACGGTATGGTAGGCTCCACGGTTGGCGGCGAGTTCGGGGTGGAACTTCGATGTGCAGGCTACGACGGCATAATCGTGTCAGGAAAAGCTGAGAAACCAGTTTACTTATTCATTAAGGATTCTGATGTGGAGCTCAGGGATGCCAGCAGCATCTGGGGCAAAGATGGCAAACAAACTGACGCTTTGTTGAACCGTGAATGCCGGCGGTTGTTGGCTGAGCGTTATCCACGCGTGGGTGTTTGGAAGGAGCCAGCTAAACTGTATATTGGGCCTGCGGGTGAACGGAAAGTTCGGACCTCGGTGGTTGTGGCTAAGTGGACTCATGCGGCTGGTTACGGTGGCTACGGTGCTGTTATGGGGTCAAAAAACCTCAAAGCCGTTGCGGTTAAAGGCACAGGACCGCTGCCTGAAGTCGCAGATTTGGAGAAAATCAAGCAGATGATTGATGTTGTCTGCAAGGGCTCCTACGGTAACGTGTTGTGGCGCAGATGGGGAACTGGAGGAGGAGGCTATAGCTTCGGCGCCGAAACCAGTTCTGAGCCTGTTCGCAATTGGCAGGAAGAGTGGCATGACCAAAGAAGCTACGGCGTGGATCAGTTTGAGAACAAAGTTTGGGTCAAACCTGCATGGAGCGATTTCGGGTGCCCCACAAACTGCTTGAAAATCAGCTGCATCCGCGCAGGCAAATACAAAGGCGCCATAACGGATAATCCTGATTATGAGTTGCAGGCTTTTCTGGGTCCAAATTTGGGTTTGTTTACGCCTGAAGAGAACGTGTACTTGTCCTCGCTTATTGAAGATTTAGGAATGTGCGGCATCCAAGGGGGCAGCGTCTTGGGTTTCGCGGCTGAACTGTTCCAACGAGGTATCCTAACCAAGGCTGACCTGGATGGTTTAGAGTTGGAATGGGGCGACGTTGACGCTTTTGCCACTTTGGCAAAGAAAATCGCGTATAGAGAAGGCATAGGTGACTTGTTGGCTGAAGGCACATACCGCGCAGCACTTAAGCTTGGAAAGTTGAAAGGCAAAAACCTTCTGCCTTACGCTATAACTAGCAAGGGCATCAGTATTGGAGCGCACGGCATCCGAAGCGGAAGAGACTTCTCACGAGAAATAGGCTATGCCTGCAGCGTACAGGGGGGCGACCATTCATCCATGACTGACTTGCCCATTGACGGATGGGGCAGTGAGATTTGGCAAATATTCGACGACTCAGCAGTAATGTGCATTTTCACTTCATTCAGCATATCGCCAAACTTTAGATATGAATTCTATAATGCAGTCACAGGTCAAAGCTTAAGTCGCAAGGGATGGCTAAACGGCGGAGGAATGAAAACGCTGCAGATACAACGCGCTCTTCTGCTTCTAGGCGGACCAGACTTAAAGTGGAACCCAAAAGTTGACGATGACAACCCAGAGAGGTTCTACGAGCCGTTGCCTTCAGGACCCTGCAAGGGACAAGCCGCTGACAAGGCAAGCGTGAAACAGAAAGTGCGGCAATACTACGAGCAAGCAGGGTGGGATCAGAACGGCATTCCCACATCAGAGACGCTCGTTAAGCTGAAGCTAGAAGATGTTGATAAGATCTTGAGCAAGCTACGGGGCTGATTCTCCTCAAGGTTTTAGAAGCCTATCAAAAAATTTAGCGAATTTCTGCAATTTTTAATTTGTTTGCTTTAAAAAAATTTTTACATACTTTTAAATCGAAGTTTGTACATTTAAAAAAATATGGGAGAGACGTAAAATTAAACACGAAAAAACTGGCAGTTTTAGGAGGTTCGGAGTAAGCCTCGTCGGTTCTGTTCCTTGGGGCACGCATTTTTGCCAGTTTTACGAGTCAAAACAAGACCTCATTGACATTTTAGTTCCCTATTTTGCTGAGGGCTTGTATAGTAACGAGTTTTGCATGTGGATAACTTCGCCGCCTCTTGAAGTAGAAGAAGCAAGAGAAGCCCTTCAAAAAGCTGTGCCCGATTTAGATGAATACTTCAAGAAAGGGCAAATTGAGATAACCTCTTACAACAACTGGTACTTGCTGGATGGCAAGTTCGACTTAAACAGAGTCCTGCAGGGCTGGGTAGAAAAAGAGAAAACAGCACTGAAACACAGCTTCGAGGGAATGCGGGTCACAGGAAACACCTTTGGGATTGAACGCGAACAGTGGAACAGTTTTGTCGATTACGAAGAAGTCGTGAACTCGGTCATTGGACAGCACCGTATGCTTGCCTTGTGCACTTACTGCCTAAAGAACTGCAACGGCACAGATGTTATGGACGCCGTTCGCAACCATGTAGGCACTTTAATCAAACAAGACACAAAATGGAGCCTCATCGAAGATGCCGCTCAACGCAAGAAAGCGAAGAACGAGCTTCAAGAAACACGAGATTACCTTGAGAATCTACTCAATTATGCTAACGCGCCTGTAATAGTGTGGGATCCACAATTCAGAATTACCTTGTTTAATCACGCATTTGAACGCCTGACCGGTCTAAACGCTAACGATGTAATAGAAAAACCCTTGGAAATACTGTTCCCAGAAGATAAAAAAGAAGAGGCAATTGCATATATAAAGCACACATTTGAAGGCGAATATTGGGAAACAGTAGAAATTCCAATCCTCGACATAGATGGAAACGTGAAAACAGTGCTATGGAATTCAGCAAACATATACGACCCAACAGGCAAAGAGGTTATAGCTACAATCGCTCAAGGAAACGACATCACCGAACGCAAACAAATTGAGCAGGCACTCCAAAAGGCTAAACTCGATTGGGAACGCACTTTTAACAGCGTTCCAGACTTAATCGTTATTCTGGATAACAAACATGAGATTGCGCGTGCGAACAAAGCAATGGCACAAGCGTTAGGGATAACGCCAGAACAATGCATCGGCTTAAAATGCTACAAATATGTGCACGGAACCGACAAACCGCCTGATTCCTGCCCACATTTAAAAGCCTTGCTGGATGGGAAAGAACACACAGCAGAAGTGCATGAAGATGCGCTTGGAGGAGATTTCATAGTGAGCGCTACTCCTCTTAAGGATGAGCATGGACGCATGATTGGATCAGTGCACGTGGCACGGAACATTACCGCGCGCAAGCAGATGGAAAAGAAGATTGAAGAATACTCAAAGCACTTGGAGCAATTGATTGAAGAACGCACAAAGCAACTGAGGGATTCAGAGAGGCTTGCCGCTATTGGCGCAACGGCAAGTATGGTTGGGCATGATATTCGCAATCCACTGCAGGCTATTATTGGCGACACCTTTTTGGCAAAAACAGACTTGTCCTCTTGCCCCGAAAGTGAACAAAAAGCCTCGGTTCAAGAAAACTTATCAGAAATTGAAAAGAACGTTGAATACATTAACAAGATAGTTGCAGATCTACAAGACTTCGCAAAACCTCTCAACCCCATTGCTATGGAAACTGATTTAAAACGTATAATTGATGACGTGGTAAGTAACCATAGAATCCCAGAAAACATCCAAGCTTCAATAAAGGTTGAAAAGGGTGCTGAAAAAATTGTTGCAGATTCAGCCTACGTTCAGCGTATTCTAAGTAACTTAGTGAATAACGCTGTTCAGGCCATGCCAAACGGCGGAAAACTAACAGTACAAGCATTTTGCGAAGGAAAGGACAATATTATAACCGTTGAGGACACTGGCGTAGGCATACCTGAAGAAGCCAAACGCAAACTTTTCACGCCTTTATTCACAACTAAATCGAAAGGTCAAGGCTTCGGTTTAGCTGTGGTTAAACGTATGACTGAAGCATTAGGCGGCACAGTAACCTTCGATAGCCAAGTAGATAAAGGAACAAAGTTCATCGTTCGCTTACCCAAGAAAACAAACGGCAAGCAGGCCGTCAAATAACTCAGCGTTTTTAACCCATAATGCTTGGGTGTTCGTTTTCCTCATTAATGTGATGCATAACATGAATCGCTAACCCCGTGGCGGCGCCTGCAGAAAGCCCCAAAAGCAAATTGTTAAGAGGCGCATACTGCCCAACCAACCCCAAAACCACAAACACATCAAAAACCAACGCAACTGCCAAGTAACCAGCACACCACATTTTAACGCTCATTCCTCTAGGCTTATTTATGCCAATGCCACCTAACAAGCCAAACATAACCAAGAAGCCAATTAAAGCATAGATCCAATCGTAACTCAAACTTTTCACCCTTTAATGTGGCTTATGGTTAATTTAGAGCCTAATTAGCTTATCGAATACAAGCCTCAGATAAAGACGCATTATCGTTAATCCAGTACATAAATACCGTTAGGTTTTTTTACCTTCATATGAGAATCTTTACTACCTTAAGGATGTGGATGTGTTAACAAAATTCGACGCGGGACAATGCCATAAATGGGCTCAACTTTTGCTTGCAAGGCAACAAAAACTCAATCAAGCCTTAACTGCAATAACAGAAGAAGACTTTGATTTAGCAAAGCGGTTGTTTTCCCAAATTTTTATCGGAGTAAACGGCGGCAAACAAGCTGATCCAGGCATGGCTGGTTCACTCTTGTATCATATGGCGATGGTTACCAAGATGGAATCGGAAACACGCGTGCTTATTGATGAGTTGCATGTAGACTTACCTGATATATCCCTAAAACTTGGCAAGATTTACAGCGATTTTGAATCTGACGTGAAAGAGCTGACCAATGAAGTTACGCCTTTTACCTTAGACTTTCAGGAAATAGCCTCAACCCCACATCTTGGAACAGTTGAAAAAATCAACCTTTTTACAAGTTTAACCAAAGAAAACAAAGCAGTCGAAAGCCTGCTAGACAACAAGAACCCCGAGGCGTCTGCTGCACTAAAAAAATTATTCTGTTCCTGGACCGATCAGATTATACGGATGCGTTTAATCCAAGAGTACGAAACAATAAAGGGTTTACTAGTTACAGCTGAACTGGCAAAAAGTATCGGCGTGCCAGCGCTTGAGAATGCAATGGAAAGGTTGCAGGACAAGTTCGGTCAAGAAACCGTTGACATATCTCTTGACGTAACGCTTAAAGTTGGCATGAAAAGAGAAAAACTGCAATCAATCATGTTAAGCGACCACTTCATAAATTACACCATGAACATAGATACATTGGACGGACACATGGAGTTTTTGAATTGCCCGATTTTTGGAAGCCACAAATATGCCGAGGAAAAATACGGCATAACCCCTCAGGCAGCTGCTCTTTTTTGTACCCATTTCTGTTTTGCTCATGCCAAAGCAATGCTGGACACGGTTCTTCCTTTCCCATTTACACTGTGGCAGCCTAAACGAATAGCGACACATGGCAACTGCGAGTTTTACCTAAAACTTTCATACTCGCCTGTGGCAAAGGCGTCTGAACGGTTTATTCCGCTTGTTATGTCATGGAACATCACGCGCGAATGCAACATGAAATGTTCCCATTGCTACATTAACGCTACAGAGAAAAAACTTGACAATGAATTAACCACTCAAGAAGCCAAAAATCTCATGGATCAAATCTACCAAGTTAGCAGACCACTGTTAATACTAAGTGGCGGTGAACCTCTCTTGCGCCAAGACATTTTTGAACTAATAAGCTACGGCTCAAAGAAAGGTTTGAAGATGGGGCTAGGAAGCAACGGAAGCCTCATTGATGAGGCAGTGGCGAGAAAACTCAAGGATGCCGGTATAGCCACTGTTTCAATAAGCTTGGATTCCAATATTCCAGCTCAGCATGATGAGTTCAGAGGAGTGGCTGGCGCGTGGGAGAAAGCGGTCGAAGCCTGTAAGGCTTTGAGGAAAAACAATGTGCTTGTTCAAGTCAACACAACATTAACCCAGCAGAACTACAATCAGATAGACGACATAATGTCATTGGCTGAGAGCATAGGCGTTGAAAACTTCCACTTGTTTTTCCTTGTTCCAACTGGTCGAGGCACAAAATTAAACGATATTTCCCCAGAAAAATACGAGGAAATGATTACAAAAACCTTCGCAAAAACCGCAAATCACAAACTAAACGTGAGACCTTCCTGTGCACCGCAGTTTATGCGAATCGCCAAAGACATGGGCTTAGATATGCGACAGTGGATTCGCGGCTGCATCGCCGGATTATACTATTGCCGCATTTATCCCAACGGAGATGTAACACCCTGCCCCTACCTACCAATTAAGCTTGGGAATATACGGGAAAAAGGCTTTAAAGAAATATGGTTCAACTCAAAAATCTTCAACACCCTAAGGGATCCTAATTCACTGAAGGGCAAATGCGGGGCCTGTGAATACCGCTCCATATGTGGTGGCTGCCGAGCACGCGCCTACGGCCTCTCTAACGATTTTATAGATTACTGCGGAGACCTCCATGAACCTACAGAGTTAAAAAGCGATTATCTAACTGAAGATCCATGGTGCGTCTACCAGCCAAAAAACAACTCGCAAAGCCATAAACAAGCAAAGCCAGTAACAGAAAACCCGCTCTAGCTAAAAATTGCCAGCGACAGAAACTATTTAAGACATCATGCCTTTCAAAAACTTTAATCGGCAGTTAAAATGGCTTTGGCAGCCCGCAAAACACAGGTATTGGGTAACTGTGGACCGCCAACCAAAAAATCTGATGGCGACGAAAATATGATAAGAGTCCACAAATCAACAAATTCGAAATATGCCCCTATGGCAACAGCTTCGATAATTATAACAGAAAGGCACTTTAATTCCACTCATGCCATAACCAATAATTTTCCGAGATTAATTAGAAAATTCAATTTCCCCTTTTCTGAAAGTTAATGGGGGCAACCTGAATTTCAAATGGTAGCCTTTCTAAAAGTTTTTGGGGAATGTTCAAGGAGACCTCGTTAGCTTACTCGTTTGACATTGCTGGATTGCTCGCTGGTTTTCTGATTGCTTACCAGCTTAATGTTTTCAGGCTTGCACCTTGGGCCTTGGCTCTTTATCCAGCACTCATAAGTACAAGAGTGATTAACGGTTTGCTTAGCGGCCGTTTAAGCACTGCTTTGCATCTTGGCACGATTCATCCGCAATTTTCTGGAAATACAAAAAGCTTCCATAAATTAATTCATGCTATAATTGTATTAACTTTAGTAACAAGCTTAACGGTTAGCGTAATTTCTCTATTTTTCGGTTACTGGCTTTGGGGGATAACTTTAGCCGATTTCCCTGCCCTTGTATCAGTAATGGTTTCAACATTGGCAATAGGTCTGCTTTTTTCCTTAGTAACAATTAAACTTGCCTTTACCTCTTTCAAACGAGGATTAGACCCTGACATCATAGTTTATCCAATAATATCCGCAGCAGCCAGCATTTTCATAACCCTCTGTTACATTGGAGTGTTAAACTTGTTTTTCTTTTTACCCTATCTTGGCAGATTAGCAATTCTTGCAATCGGCTTTACACATGTATTTCTCGTTCTATATTTGATAGCGAAAGACAAGCAGGAACCTGAATTTCTAAAAACTATACGTGAATCCCTGATTATGCTGATGTTTGTAGCCTTAATCTTAACTCTTACTGGAACCGTTTTTAAAGGAATAAGTCGCTTGGCAGAAAACCGAAAAGAAGTTTACACGATTTATCCAGCCTTAATTAATATGGTAAGTAATGTAGGCTCAGTTGTAGGCTCCACCGCTAACACTAAGCTTGCTTTAGGTTTACTTAAGCCCTCTTTCTCCTCAATAAAAAATCATGCCAAAAATATTAGTAGCGCGTGGGCATCCTCACTTTTAATTTTCACCGTTTTAGCCCTAATATCTCTAGCAATTAACCGAGTGTTTCTAGTATCAAGCGTACTTGATTTTATGCTAATAATTTGGTTATCTAATATAATAGCCGTCATCGGCATAGTGATTTTATCTTACGGGATCTCGATAATAACATTCAGAAGAGGCTTAAACCCTGAAAATTTTGTTATCCCAATTGAAACCTCATTTGCAACAATAATAACCTCAATAGCTTTACTAGTAGCTATACTTCTAATCTTGTAGCTAGGAGCATGATTAAAATAATTCATAGCATATTTTATTATGGAGAGCGACCTCGAGGATATGCCTAAATCATTTGAAAAAATAGAATACAAACCTATCCCCGTCAGAGAGCTTTTGCTCGAAATGAAAAATCTATCGGAACTAATGATTGATTTAGCCTATTCCGCAGCGTTATATAATGATAAAGACCTTGCTGAAGACGTTCTTGCGCTTGAAAGCCGAGTAGATACGTTGGCGTACCTTTTAGAAATGGAAATAATGGTTGCTTCAAGAGACCCAAAAGACGCAGAGGAAATGGTTGGCATTTCCAGAGTTGCTTCTGCCACAGATAAAATTTCAGATGCTGCCGCCGACATAGCAGCCATAGTAACCCGCAACATTGGCATTCACCCCATAGTTGGCGAAATCTTTGAAAAAGTAGAAGAACGCTTAATGAAAGTTACTGTTAAAGCTAATTCAGCGATTGTTAAGAAAAGCATAGAAGAACTCCATTTGGCTACAAGAATGGGCGTTGATATTATTGCCATCCGCCGAAATAATGATTGGATACTCAACCCCAAGAAGACAGAGAGAGTATTCCAAGGGGACATTCTAATTACTCGTGGAGCGCAATCAGGCATTGAAGAGTTTAAAGATTTAGCTGAGGGCGAACTTGCAAAATTAAACGTTGAAGAACGCGCTAAGTTCGAGGAAATCGTTTCAAGATTCGTGGAACTCAAAGACACATCTGAATTAATGTTGGATTTAGCTTATTCTTCCCTTTTGCTAAACAGTAAGGAACTAGCTGAAGAAGTCGAGCGTCTTGAAGAGCGCATGGACCAATTGCACACTGAGTTTGAATTGCTTGCTTTAACCAGCGACTTCAAAAAAGAAGAAGCATCAGGTTTCCTAGGTTTAATTCGGTTAGGTGTAGCAACAGAAAAAATCGCTGATGCCGCTGCAGATATGGCTGAGGTTGTTCTAAGAGGTATTGAACCGCATCCAATTTTGAAACTTACAATTAAAGAAGCTGAGGAAACAGTTGCCCAAGCTTGTGTTACTGCGGATTCTCCCCTTGTACACAAGACACTAAGAGAAGCACGTGTTCATGAGGAAACAGGCATGTGGGTTTTAGTGATTAAAAGAGGAGAGAAATGTTTGCGTCCTCGAGCAGACTCAAAAATCGAAGTTGGCGACGTATTAGTTGCTTCAGGATACGCTGAAGGCGCTGATGACTTAAAGAAGCTTGCTTCCCCAGCCCAAACGTGCAGTGTCGAATAGTTAGCATCTTTATTTCAGATTCATTAACACTATAAGCCAGTAAGCACCATTCATAATGAAATCAGTTTATCGTTGGTTAAAGAGAAGCGAGGGAAAAGAACGTTTACCTGCCCGAATCCTGCATGTAGGAAAGCTTTCACTACGCCACTTAAAACCTTAAATTTACAGCAGGATTCAACACAGACATATGCCGCCTGCCCATTCTGTTTAACAAAAATAACTGAAGCGCAAATAGAAGATAGTAATAAACCAGAAAAAACACAAGTTGAAACAATTCTCTCTAAAGAGAAGCCAACTAGAAGCACAGAAAAACCACCTGCCTGCCAATACCACCTTGGCTACTTAAGTGAACGAGAAAAAAATCAGCAAATCCCTGATGAATGCATCATTTGCAAAGATATCGTTGAATGCATGCTTAGAAAAATGAGAACCTAATTAAAAATAATATTTCATTTTTCGAGAGAAAGATGTTTAAAATTAAAAAAATTAAAGAATGAAGATAGGAAAAATGTTTTAATTTATTTCTTTTTCTTGGTCGTTTTTTCTTCGGTGGCAGCTGCTTCAGCGGGTTTAACTGGCTCTTCTACTTTTGGTTCTTCTTTTTTCTCTTCTTCCTTTTTCTCTTCAATTTCAGTTGTTATTTCTTCAATTGGTTTTGGAGGCGGTGTTGTTGCCATTGTCCAGCCTATCCATGCACCGATCGCCAGAATAGCGATAAATGCTATGGACACAAGAACCAGTACTGCATCTAGCCTGACTGTGGTCCCATTAAGTTTGAACACCTGTTGAGGAACACTTACTAGAATGACGTAGACTATAGCGACTATAACGCAGACAGCAAGTATTGCTCCACCTATTCCTTGATCTTTGCTAACCATTTAAGTCACCACTTTATAGCCATGTATAATGTCAAGCAATTTAAAGTTTGTCATGGTTTTAAGCGTGACCCCGTTTATGTCGTTCCCATTTCCCATGTTGAAAGGTACTTTTTCTGTTCAGCCGTAAGCTCGTCGATATTTATGCCCATTGTCTTCAGTTTTAGTTCGGCAACTTTTTCGTCGATTTCTTTGGGAACGGTGAAAACTTTAGGCGTTAACTTCGCTGTTTTAGCTATGTATTCTGCGCATAACGCTTGGTTAGCGAATGACATGTCCATGACTTCAGAAGGGTGCCCTTCTGCCGCTGCCAAGTTTACTAGTCTGCCTTCGGCTAAAAGGTAGAGTTTTCTGCCGTCTTTTAGTGCGTACTCTTCTAGGTTGGGGCGCATGGTTCTTTTACTGGTTGATAATGATTCCAAATCTTTTATGTTCACTTCCACGTTGAAGTGTCCACTGTTGGCCATTATGGCGCCGTCCTTCATTTTTTGCATATGCTCTTTTCGTATTACACTGATATCTCCTGTGGCCGTTACAAATATGTCACCTACAGCCGCTGCTTCAGCTATTGGCATAACACGCAAACCGTTCATTACTGCTTCCAACGCGCGAGTAGGTTGGACTTCCGTTACTATAACGTTGGCGCCTAAGCCCTGAGCGCGCATGGCTATACCTCTTGAACACCAACCATAACCACAGACTACAAAATTTTTGCCTGCTATCAATGTGTTTGTGGCCCTCAAGATGCCGTCCATGGTGCTTTGCCCTGTTCCATATCGGTTATCGAAAAGGTATTTTGTGTACGCATCATTTACCGCTACGATTGGGTACTTGAGGCTGCCGTCTCTTTCCATTGCTCTTAGGCGGATTACGCCTGTCGTGGTTTCTTCTGTTCCACCTTTAACATCTTTCAGTTGTGCTTGACGTTTGCTATGCAACGTACCGACCAAGTCTGCTCCGTCGTCTAGAGTTATAGATGGCTTGTAATCTAACACTTTGTCTATGCACTTGTAGTATTCTTCGGTGTTTTGTCCTCTCCAAGCAAAAACATGAAGGCCCTTATCTGCCAAAGCTGCGGCGACATCATCTTGGGTTGAGAGCGGGTTGGAACCGCATAACGCGATTTTGGCGCCTGCGGCAGTTAATGCTTGCACTAGGACGGCTGTTTCTTTTGTTACGTGGAGGCATGCGCCCAAAGTTAAGCCTTTTAATGGTTTTTCTTTTTCGAACCTGCTTTTAATCAGGTTTAGTACGGGCATATGGCGTGATGCCCATTCAATCTGTAAATGACCTTGCGGTGCTAAACTTTTATCTTTAACTTGGAATTCTTCCATAAATATTCCTTCTTTTTAGGAAGAGTGTGTCTTCTACCTATTTAGAATTTACTTTAAGTCAAGGGCAGTTAAAATCAGGCGAACGGCACATAACTCGGTTTATGGGCTGGAAAAAGTTTAATTACAACTCGTCAAAAGCTAACAGTGAGAAGGTGTATGATTGAAGGAACCTTTTGCCAAATTTATTAAAGACAATTTATGCACCGAAACGTTACTGATTACATGTGGATTACCTGGAACTTGGAAAACAGAAACCTCAGAGGAAGTCTCAAAAATCAAAGGGTACCCCATTCTCCGAAGCGATTTAATCCGTTTAGAAGTTTTAAAGAATGAGGATGTTTTTGACGCAAAAGTCGCAGGAAACATGAATAAACGCTTGTCTGTCTATGATGAAGTCTTTCGAAGAGCAGACGATCTTGCTAAGAAAACTGTTCCTGGCATTATTTTGGATGCAACTTTTGTTGCTCAAGATTTAAGGCGGCGAGCGGCTGAAATTGCAGCGAAACATAACATGACGTTTATTATTCTGCAAACGAGCTGTCCTGAAGAAGTGTCGATCGCTAGGATTGAGCGACGTACGAAAGAGAAGTATGAGTCAAACGCTTTAACAGTAGAGGCTTATCTTGCTAATAAGAGCAAGTTTGAACCGGTTGACATTGATGACCTAAAGAAAAAGTATCCGACACTTAAGATACTGCATTTAACAGTTGACACTTGCCATGATAACTCTGAGGACTGGTACGTTATAGGAATGGAAAAAAGGTAACGGGGACACAGTTCGATAATGATAACCGACCTGCATATTCACTCCAACGCTTCAGACGGAAAGTTAACTGTTCAAGATATTTTTAAGGAAGCAAAAAACAGAAACATTGGTTTCATGTCGATTACGGATCACGATTCTATTGGCTGCCAAACTCAAGCCATCGGAGCTGCAAAAAAAGAGTGCATTCGATATGTTACTGGAGTCGAGCTAAACATAACCTTTGTCCACCCAAAGTACCATGAAGGCAAAGCTGTTTCTCTGGATTTCTTAGGCTACCAATTTGATGCCAACAATAAGGCGCTGGAAAGCAAACTTGAGGCGATGGCAAAATATCGAGAAGAAAGAGCGGCAAAAATCCTTGACAACCTAAATGCGGAATTTAAGAAAGAACACATTGCAGCATTAACTAAGGATGATTTGAGGAAGATTGAAGAGTCGGTTGATGGAGTGCTTGGCAGACCCCACATTGCAGATTATTTGGTGAAGAAGAACATCGTTAAAACGAGGCAAGAAGCCTTTGATAAATACCTTGTAAAGTGTGATGCCACCAAGTACCCGCTTTACTTGGAAGAAGCGTCAAAACTTGTCAGGGGCGCGGGCGGAAAATTGGTTTTGGCTCATCCTAACGATCCGCATGGAACTTCGCTAGTTGCATTAACTAAATCGTTAGTTGAGCAAACGGAAATTATCCGAGAAAAAATGTTACCGTACATTGACGGCGTTGAATGCTGGCACTCGAGAAACACGGCTGAAACAACAAACCACTATGTGACATTCGCAAAGGAACATGGGTTAATTATGACTGGCGGAAGCGATTGCCACCAAAAACCAATCATTATGGGTACAGTTCAAGTTCCTGATTGGGTAGCTAACCAATTCGCATAATTGAATGATTGTTTACAGGTTTTTCGCGTAGTCGGCGGCAAGTTTGAAGTAGGCTTGTGCTTCTTTTGTTGCGGCTATCTTTTCCTCGCTGCTAACGTTGGGGTCGTCAAGTTTGAAGCTGATTACTTTACCACGTACATACGCTCTATAGCACTTGTAAAACGGGAGCAGCTTTGTTAATTGTTGGTCTTTAGAGTACAATATGTATCTGTCTATGAAATAAGCTGACAGATCAGGCCGCTGTTGAAAATCTAGATCCATCGCTAAAAAGGCCACATCTGAGGCTACGTCAGAGTATCTGAAGCGATCGTTGAATTCTATGGCATCAAAAATGCAGATTTTGTCTGTAATAAAGATGTTTCCTGAATGCAAATCGCCATGGCAGTCTCTAATTTTGCCGGTTTTTAATCTGTTTTCAAAAAGCGACCTATTCTTCTCCATGAAGTTGTTGACTCTGTTTTGAATAAATTGGTACTCAGCGACCGGGATTGTTTGGTTGACGTATTTTTGGGTTTGCGAGAAATTTTCGTCCCAGTTAGTCTTTATGATTTTAAGGGAACCGTACTCTTTTATTTCGGTGCTTGTTTGTGCTTTGGAATGAAATTGCGCGATTTTTTTTGCTATCTCGTCAATTGTTGTATTGTCCACTTTGTTCTCGTTGAGGAGCACTGCCATTATTTTTTCTTGGGGCAAGCGCTTCATCTTTAAGGCATATTCAACTGTTTCGCCGATACCGTTTATCTTGATAATATTTGATTTGTTGATGGGCACGACTTCAAGATAGATGTCTGGGCAAAGTCGGCTATTGAGCTCTAACTCTTTTTCGCAGAAGAACCGCCGTTTTTCAAGTGTAGAAAAGTCTAGAAAACCAAAGTTTACGGGTTTTTTGACTTTGTAAACAAAATTTTTGGTTAAGAAGACAAATGATATGTGTGTTTGGATTAATTCGATTTTGCCGGGGTCTTCCTGGTAACTTTCCGGACTAAGAAGAGCTTCTACCACTGGTTTTTGAGCTTGCATCTGTTATGTTTCTTCCCTTGGAGTGTATACTCTTGTGAAAGCCATCCATAAATATACAGTAGTTCCGAAAGTGTCTGGCACCTGCTTGGGTATAACGCTTTTACTTGCTAAGCATAGTTGCAAGCCAGCTTAAGGCTGCTTGAAAGCCTTCAACGACGCCTAAGAGTGTTTTTACCTGCATAAGCCTAAAGCAACCATACCCACATACCACTCGCACTCCACCGTTAACCCCACCGTATATACAAACGTATATGAAAAACGTATATATTTTGACCTACCGGTAGGTAGCTGAGAGAGCACACACAAAGGCTAACCCACCTACGGATCTACTGATATAGGGTATATCTATTTTAAGCGGCCATTTGATTGAGATATAACGAGGGAATAAAGAGTGGAGAGCGACAAGCTAAAGGACCTTAAGAAGGCACTCATAAAGAGCGGTTATTCTAGTGACACGGTAGAGGAAATAGTCAGGTGGTATTGTTAACTTCTTGAAATTGTTTTACAAAATCTAATACGTCATCAGCCTGCTCTTTCGAAATATGCTTATTGAGATACAGTGAATCAGCGATCTCAGAGATTTTAGCTAAAGCATGAACTCTAAAGCCTAGCTTTTCCAAGTTTTCTTTGCCGCCTTGCTCCCGGTTAACAACAACCAGCAAGTGCTTAACATTACCGCCTAGCGCTTGCAGAGGCTTGATTCCTTCAACTTTGGATAAGCCTTCGCTTATGACGTCATCGAAGAAAAGGATATTATCGCCTTTGGCTATATCTGCGCCGGCGATTCTGCCTGTAACGCCGTAGGCTTTTTCCTCTTTCCTAACTACAATACAGGGCAGGTTTACTTTGCAGGCGATACTTGGCACTATTAGCGCGCCTTTAAGTTCAATAGAGGCCAATTTGTCTATTCTGTCAGAAACCATTATTTGCCTAACCTGTTCAGCAGCTAAATCGGCTATAAAGCATATTTGTTTTGGTGAAGAAAGCAAACGTGCAAGGTCAATATAGTATGGGCTGATTGCTCCAGACTTAATTTTAAAGCTTCCAAACTTTAAGCATCCAGAAGAGTAGAGAGCGTTAGCCACTTTATCGGTAATACTTGACATATCAATCATCCTAGAATTTAATACAAACCAGCAAATTTAACCCTTTACCACGAAGAAGGATTAAGTAAAAGCAAGTTAAACGACTAAGTCTGCCATGTCCACACTGTGTTCATAAATCTGCCTAAGGAAAGATACAGCTGCCAGAACTTGAGGCATCAAATCTATAGAGGAATCTTTTGCGACGCGCTCAATGTTTGAATAAGTTGCATCCATTTTTCCTCGGAGGTTGCGTACATGCTCAGCTAAAGAGATGTCTTTAGTTACAAACGCTTTCAACGCTTGCTCATGAGCTTCAAAACAGACAGCTTGCAAATCAACAAGTAATTTCTGCATTTCCCCAGAAAGCTTCACTCCATCGAGTGCTATGGTTTTTGTAGCCACCTGAACACATGCGTCACCTATGCCTTCAATTAAACTTGCAGCCAAACGATAATCCAAACAGTCTATCGGAGTAATCCTTAGCTTCTCACTTAAGCGTGGATTTTGAATTATTGTTCGTAAGATTCTAACTAATAAAAAATATAACCTGTTACTTTCATCATCTCTGGCTATAACACTTTTAGCTAGCTGCAGATCACCACTAACAAAGGAATTAGCAGCGTCACGAATCATCCCAGCGACAATAGCATAGTTGCGCCGCAAAATTTTTTCAGGCAAAAATCCAGATGGCTCCAGTAAGCACTGTAAAACTATTGCTGAAGACGTCTCTTCAACAATTTCTAATCCAATCAATGAACTAACAGTTGACTTAACCGTGTTTCTAACGTCATAAGCTATTCGGTCCTTTGCCTCAATACGAATCACGTCATAACCAAGCAGATAACGACCAATAATCTCCCGACCCAAGAAAGGACCAACATTTAAAGAAGCAATTCTCGGCTGCTGCTCAACATTGTACTCAGAATCAACAATAAGTTTGCCATCACTAGTTACATCCACACTCACCAAAGCGCCCTTTTTTAAACCATTCTGTTGAGCCCAAGCTCTAGGCACACAAACAAAAAAAGTGCCAGTTGGTGTTTGTTGAACTTTGCGTAATTCACCCATAATGGTACCCCAAGCGAGATATAACATATCTAAACTATAGATCGTTTATATAAACTAAGTTGATTTTGAATAATTAACGATTAATACGTAATCAACGCTACAGTAAACGCTATTAAACTTCACCAATAAAATCAACAGAATCCTTAAACTTCAAAAATTTATTCTCCAAACAAAAAACAGTAAATAACGCAAAAGCATAAGAGCCTAAACATTAAGCATGCACTCACCCCACTTGCTAACAAGAACACGATCAAAATGAGCGAAAAAGAAAAACTACAAAAAGCGATCGAAGCAACAATCGCAGCGGGATACCAACTAAACAGCGAAGCCTTTGAATTCTTAAGCCAAAACTCAGACACAACCGATCCAGTTGGCATTATAAACTTAGCACTTCAAAGGATAGCAGACTTGCAAGAAAAACCGTTCTTTATAGACAAAGTATTCTTAGAAACCTTAGTGCAACAGCTAACAGCACCCGCCATAGAAACACAGCCTCAGCAACAGCAAAACGCCGTAGAGCCACCAGCACCACAGCAAATAAGTACGGTTGAAAGCATTTTTTATCCCTACGCCAAGGACATAAAAGCAAACATTAACATTCTGGAAGATTCAACAGGCAAACTTACCTCCAACGGCACCCTTGAAGAATATCTGGAATATTTCCAGGACAGGTTTAAACGAATCGAACGCTTGCTAAGACAAAGAATCGACGTTAAAGCTGCAACACCAATAATAGAAGCACTCAAATCACCAGCTAAAACAAAACTCAAAATAATTTGCATGATAACAGAAAAAAGAGAATCAAAAAACCAAATGATACTATCAGTAGAAGACTTGCAAGGAAGCACAACTGTCTTAGTGCCTCAAAAAGCACCAGAAGAAGTCCGCAAAAAAGCGCTCCTTCTTTTGCAGGACCAAGTAGTATGCTTGGCAGTGATAAAAACAAGAAGTAACCTTTTCCTAGCTGAGGATATAATTTTCCCTGAAATAGGCAGAAAGACCCAGCAAAGAGCCCAAGAACTAGTTTACGCTGTCTTAACATCAGACCTTCACATTGGCAGCACCAAATTCCAAAAAGAAGCATTCAAACGATTCATACTCTGGCTTAAAGGCAAATATGGAAACGAGCAAATGAAGGAAATAGCAAGCAGAGTAAAATACGTACTAATCGCAGGCGACGTTGTTGACGGAGTTGGAATTTACCCCAACCAAGCAAAAGAACTATCCATACGAGATGTTCATAAACAATACAGTTTTGCCGCGAAATATCTGGAAAAAATCCCTGATTACATTGAAATAATTATTTCCCCAGGTAATCATGATGCGTCGCGCAAAGCTTTACCCCAGCCTGCCATACCAGAAGGCTATTTGACTGGAATGCAAGGTAAAAAAAACATTCACTCTGTTGGAAGCCCATGCCTGTTAAGTCTACACGGCGTAGAAGTTTTAATGTATCATGGTCGCAGTTTAGATGATATTATCGAGGTTATACCTGGAATGGATCATGATCACCCAGAAAAGGCAATGAGGCTACTTATGCAAAGCCGCCACTTAGCTCCAGTATACGGTGGAAAAACCATGCTGTCCCCAGAAAACCGTGATTACCTAGTCATCGATAGGGTTCCAGACATCTTTCATGCCGGGCATATTCACGTTTTAGGTTACTGCAATTATCGTGGAGTGCTGGTTGTGAATTCAGGCGGTTGGCAAGAACAGACTGATTATATGGAGAAATTAGGGTTGGTTCCTACACCGGGAAAAGTTCCAGTTGTAAACTTGCAAACGTTGGAGACTACTATTCTCTCATTTAACTAATTTTACAAGCGGTTTAGCTAAGTATCACTTGATCCTTTATGCGAGGATTGCAGGGAATAATCGAGTAAGCTGCCAAATCTGTTGTCACTGCCAAATACATCCTTTATGAGGCTTCTTGAAATTTCAAGCCTGATTTTTTTGGTTCTGCCATACCGACCCATACTTACAACTTTCGCGTTCACAAGTCCCATGGAATCAAGCTCGTTAATTAGCGTGCCTAATCGGCGTTGTGTCAGAAGACCAGCACCCATTTCGCCGCACAGTTCATTGTAAACATCGTATATTTCGCCTGTAGTAGCACCTGGCTTGTTCAAGTGATAGACGCTAAGAAGCACCAGTTTTGAGTGCAATGTTAAATTTTTGAGCGCTTCAACCACTCGGTTGTGTTCAATATGCTTCTCTGCTTGGCGTACATGCTCTTCTGTAATCAACTTAGCGCCTTGTCTCTCAGCAACTTCTCCAGCGACACGCAACAAATCCAAAGCTCGCCTCGCATCGCCATGCTCTGCAGCAGCCAAAGCTGAGCAAATATTTAATGCTGAATCAGACAAAACTCCATCGTGGAAAGATAATTTTGAACGTTCAAGAAGAATGTTTCGAAGTTCAGCTGCGTCATATGGCCTGAAAACTAGTTCTTCTTCGCTAAGAGAACTAAAAACTCTAGGATCCAAAAATTCCTTCAAGCGCAGGTCGTTTGATATGCCGATTATCGAAACTTTGCTCTTACTTAGAGTTTCATTTATCCTTGTTAACTCATACATAAACGCGTCTCCACGGGCTTTGATCAAGGCATCAATTTCATCAAGAATTATTATGAAAATTATTCTGGAAGAATCTAAACCTGCTCTGAATCTATCAAACACTTCACCAACAGATAAACCCGTAAAAGGTATAGTCATACCAAGGTTTTGGCTTAGACTTGCGAAAACTCGGTATTCTGAACCCGCCATTTGGCAATTTATGTAACAAAATTTTACGGGTGCACCATATTCCTTTGCCTTAGATTCTAGATGGCTTAAGACGTATTTTGTTACCGCAGTTTTTCCAGTTCCGGTTTTTCCATAAATAAAAATGTTAGAGCATCTCGCATTCTTTAGGACTGGTGCGACAGTTTGTCCTAATAATTTTATTTGGTCTTCTCTATGTGGTAATTTTTCGGGAAGATAATCGTGTCTGAGAACTTCTCTGTCCTTAAACAGCCGAACTCCATTAACGAAGCTTTCGAATACATCGTCTAATATGCTTGGATTTCCCATTGCCCTATTCCCTCGTTTTCAGAGGCTCAACCGTTATTTCGTGTGGAACAGATAAAGCATGCAGTACAAAAAAATGGTTTTAAAGCACAATTATCCTAAAGAACAATGAAAACATCAGATAACAAATAGGTAAATTGAGAGCAAGACACACCCCAAAGTTTCTACTGGAAAAAATTCTTGGACTAATGAAAAAATATCTATTTACTATAATTAGTTAAACATACTGTGACAGTTAAGTAATAATATTATATATTAATAATTGTTATCCAAATTTTTAGATAAAAATGTTGCAAATGTTTTTCCAGTATTTTCTTTACTCCTTTTTTACTTGAAGACTTCGACAGGAAACACAGGGGTGCCTGTCGGATGATTTTTAACATGGCAACTTATCTTTATGAGAATGGAAACAAAATTTTATTGGCAATAATCTCATTACATTCTAAGTTCAGTAACCTTTCGAGAATTTTGTTTTAAGCAGTTCTAAATTTCCGTTCACAAAATTGTGAATACATATGAAATAGCATTAAATTTGCCGCTTAATCTGTTTGGTTTTGCTTAATATTACCTTTTTCTTGTCTCTTTACTGTGAACAAGCCACCCCTCTGCTTCTACTGGAAAAGCGGAATCAGGCAATAACTTTAATTTTCCAGCCATTCTGATTTACTGTGAAGCTCGTTATGCTTAAAAGAATGAAAATTGTGACGCTTTCGTAAGAATAAGCTGTCTATTGCCTTTTCTACTTTTCAGCCTTCACCATAACAGCTATAAGCTGTGAAGTGTAAAGCTGTGAACAACCCTTGTGGTGTACACCAAATGCCAGCTCGTAAAATACGCGTTGAGCTGTTCGATAGCGATGGTAATCGATATACTATTGCTTTCGAGGGTCAAGTAACCCGCGATAAAGCTCTACGACTCTTAGATCTTGTTGAATTGCTAGGCGGTGCACCGGGTGAGGGTCCGACCGTAGGCGCAGGGGCTTCTTTACAAAATCGCATGCTTTCCCGCTTTGAAAAAGTTCAGTTAGTAATTCAGAAAAGTTTTCCGTTGATTTGGTTTTCTTCAAAGGACATTCAGTCCGTTTATGAGCAGGAGCTTAAGGAGCCAGTTAGCCTTAGTACCGTTTCGACCTATCTTTCAAGGATGACTAGCAAAGGTATACTTTTAAGGACTGGTGGAACAAATAATTTGAAGTATAAAACTGCAATCATTTCCCAGGCAACTATAAAACAAAGAATAAAGTGAATTGAGCGGCTAAGTGACACAAAGCATAAAATAAATTTAGTATAACTAAGAATTAATTTGCGCACATTTAGGTAGAGTACAATTGGGTAAGAGTATAGATGTAGACTAGCGTTGGAATGGGACATCGCTTACTGCTAATTTGATAAAAAATAATCGCTCTTGGAAGTCAAGTAAAAGAAGAACCGTTAATAGCGGTAAAACCTGTTGCAGCTTTGCTTATCTCAGACCCAAAGATCAAGTTTGCTGTTCCAATCAAGGTAGAGCATTATCCAGAGTACCTCGATAAGCGCAGCAAGGTTGGTTATGAGCTTCCTGATTCACCGAAACGTACCAGATAGGTGAGCGTCTGAAACGGTTGAGCGGTCAAGAGAAGCCTTCTTTGTAGCTTTATGTTGGCTGACTATTTTCGGGTTTCTTTAGCAGCTTTTCCATCTCTTTTTTGATACTGTATCTGAAGGGTATTTTGCCTACTTCCCTTTCTAGGTATCCTTCTTCATAGAGTTTCTTCATTAGTCTTGCTGTGTGTTCTCTGCTAAGCTTAACTCTGGCTTTGATTTCTGGCGCTGTCTTGGGCCCTTCTGAAGATAACATTTCCAGTACTGCGATTTCTGTATCTGTTAATGCAGCCATTGCTTTATCACGTTTAATGGGTATGACGGGTTCACTAATTTCTGGAGTAACATTGAACTTTTGAATTTGCTCTTCAAAACCTGCTATCTTTACCTTTAATGTCTCTTGTGACGCTTCAATATCTTTGATTTTCAATTCTAAACCTGTTAATCCAGAAAGAATGCTGGTGCTGCTCTGTGAAACCGTCTGTGAAATAGTGCCAAATTGATTTTCTATGGGCGTCATCCTTTTTTCTAAGGTATCTACTTTTTTTAGGCTTGTATCCGCTTTAGCCAAGTTTCCCTCTATTTTGAACGCGATTAAGTCTAATTTGTCGGCTCCACGCTTGAGATCTCGGTTAAAACTAAGAACAATGTCTTCGACAATACCCTTGGCTTTCTCATACTCTTTTTGTGCCTTACGTATTTGCCTATAATACTCAACTGACGCTGCAACTGTCGCCGTCAGCAAAACGCCTAAGAGTATCGTTACAAAGTCAACCGTGATTTTCCATCCCTGTGATTTATGCGTGATTTAATCGGTTGCATCACACATCACAGTTATCCATGGACTTTTTAAGGTTTGCGGTGATGTCGTCAGATGGTCACTATGATATCACACGTCACAGCTGCTCTCTTAGCCGTTGCTCCTTGAAAATGGCTTGCTAAGATATCCTTGATTCGCGCTTATTTTACCATTTAAGACTTGATAGTGGCGCTTTTGTTTTGGCTTTTGTTAATCCCATTTGTTGGTTAAAAACTGTAGATTTTATCTGTGATTTGTGACGTCACAAGGGCTATTCTGATGGACTAGAAAGCCGTTTTAGGCTCGTTTCAAGCTCTTCCCGTATGATTTCTATGACTTTTAGATGGTCTTTTAGCTCCTCTTCCTTGTCGGGGGTCTCTTGGTGTGCCTCCACATATTCGTGCAGTTTATTGGCTATTTCGAGATATGGGTCGAGAGTTGTGCTGTCAAACACCCCTAAATACCCTAAAAGTAGTATCGTATAGATCGATTTTATCACGTTTTCTTTAGACTGTTTTAACGTCCTGTTGAAGGATCCGCGGCTTATTTTAGCCTTGGTTAGCCTTAAATTGGCTTTTTCATCGTATTTTAGCTGTTTCCCTGAAATATTCTCGGCTAAAATGTCGATTAACAGTGTTTCAAGCTGGGTTTTGGTTAATTGGCTGTTTTTAGCCAATATTTTCACAATGGGGTCGTTTAATGCCCCGTTTAACCAGGCTTGAACGCCGTCTTTTAGCTTCAAACTCCTTGTCTCCTCAACTATCTGAATGGATACGCTTTTGTATACTGAGTCGACTTTTTAAGTCTTATCCACGTAAGAATGCACCAGTTAGTCGTAACTAATAAAGCCAAAATATGAATTAAACAGCAAAATAAAGTAAATACGGCTTCTTTTTCCCGATTAAAGGGGGTAAAGACTCTAAAGAGTGTAATTAACAGATAAATGGCAAAATTATTGAATATTTGGCGCGAGCTTTATCGTGAATTTTACACAAAAATGTAGTTTTACAAACGCTTTCTTGCCCAATATTCATGCTTTAGTTGGCAATTTTGCGTTCCCTTTTACTATCGTTGTTTACTTCTTTTGGTAATCTTTAACACCTTAATTTTTTTATACCCAGCGTTAAGCGTGTGACGTTAAATAGGAGGGAGCGTGACGTCATCTATCACGTTGAAATCACGGTGATTTACAATTAAGTCACTTGATATCACGGATTTTGATGAGCTTGTGATGTTTTTGTGATTTGCCTTGCCGCTATCTTTCTCAATGGTTGCCGTTTACATGCCTGCTTAGAGAAGTTCTGAGTACTCTTTTAATTTATCAAAAAGTTCAGGCCGCAAGTCCTTTAAGGTAGGAATGAAAGTCTCTGCCGTTCTTAGGTCACTGTAATCTACTTCACAGGTGACAAAGTCCTCTTCATCGTACTTTGCTTTTACAAGAACATCTCCGGTTGGGCTAACCAGTCTGCTTCCTCCCCAGAATTGCAAGCCATCTTCAACCCCGGCCAGGTTCACGTAAGCGAGGTAAGCAGTGTTTTCCAATGCCCTGGCGCAAGTTAAAATTTCAAAGTAACTCCTACGCACCGCTGGAGATGCAGATATACAAACGATTAATTGTGCACCCTTCAAACGTATAAGCCTAAGCACTTCAGGAAAGAAAAGGTCATAGCAAATGCATAAGCCAATGTTGCCCAAATCCGTTTGAAACGCGGCTGTTTGATAACCTGGACGGAAATATCTTTTCTCTTCAAACACGCTGTGGGTTGGCAGATACATTTTACGGTATTTACCGATTAAACCCTTGGGACCAACAAAGACTGCAGTGTTAAAGACTGTTGCTCGGGTTTTCTCGCTTAACTCAGGCATCCCAAAAATAACATGCATTCCTGTCTTCTTGGCTAACGCCTCCACCTTCTCAACTGTTGGTCCGGGGATTGTTTCAGCCAACTCATAGAATTGATCCCTAACCACGTAACCAGTTAATGAAAGCTCAGGAAAAATAGCTAGATCTGCCCCTTGCTCTTTGGCTTTGAAGGTTAATGTTTCTATTTTCTGCAGATTGGCTTCTTTGTTTTCGCGTTTACTACTTATTTGGGCAAGGGCAAGTTTTATCTTATCTTTCATGTCGTTTCCACTTTCAATATGTATGTCTTGGGAGCCTAAAATCATTTCCCACAGTTCTATACCCAATTTTTGGGGCTATCGGATTTCTCCTTTTATGTTCATTTGCGAGCCATCGGGCCTTAACTTTTTCTACAATTGATTTATGAATGATGAGTTGATTAGCAATCTCTTCAGTAATCATAAACCGCTCCAGCCCATAAAGAATTAGGTCTAATGTTTCATATTTGATTCCAAGTTCGTTTTCTGCAGTTTGGTTTGGCCAAAGCGCTGGTGTGGAGGGTTTTAATGCAAGCTCCTCTGGGATTCCTAAATGAATTGCGAGTTTGCGGACTTGTGTTTTGTATAAATCCATAATTGGCGTTATGTCAGCTGCAGCGTCTCCCCACTTAGTGAAATAACCCATCATTGTTTCTGATTTGTCGGAACTTCCGCAAACGATTCTGTTAAGCTTGTTACCGTAATAGTAGAGGTAAATCATTCTAGTTCTTGCTTTAATGTTACCTTTACAAAGCTTGTCTTTTGGCTCAAACACTGGAATACCCTTGTAGAAGCATTCTAAAACACTTGATATGTCACAGATTTGTGTTTGCAATTTAAATTTGTCTGCAACAACTTTTGCATCGTCGATGTCTTTTTGGTTAAAGTTTTCTTTTTCCGGTAGCATAAGAGCTAACACATTGTCTCCGCCTATTGCAAGGCTTGAAAGTGCTGCTATTGTTGCGCTGTCGATTCCTCCTGATAGGCCAAGCACTATGCCTTTTGCTCCAGCGTTTTCCACGTACTCTTTAATAAAGCGGCAAATTCTTTTTTGAGCTTCTGAGAAGTCCATTTCTAAGACAGAAGGCGTTAATTTCACTTGGCTTCACGCAGCCTCATATTCTTGGTTTCTAGGCAAGTATTTAAGGACAAGCATAAATATTAATCAACATTACCATCGATTTAGAAGGCTGTTATAATTGGGGCGAAGAAGGAAAAAAGTAGTTCATATTCCTAAGAAACGTTTACCTAAATTCTTCTCTTGCCCAACATGCGGAAAAGAGACAGTTAAAGTTGAAATATTCAGAGAAGACGGTGGCCATGCCGTTGCACAATGCAGTGGCTGCGGTCTTAAAGAAGAATTCCCAGTTAAACCTGCCCAAGGTGAAGTTGACGTTTACTGTATGCTAACAGACCGCGTTTATGGTTCTACAAAAAGAACACCTGTAACAAACGTAAAAAAAGAGTAATCGAAGGATTATCACTTTGCTAGGGCCTATCGAAAAGTACTTACTCGAAAAAATAAAAACCGAAGGTTCAATCCACATAACCCTCATCGACCCAGAAAAAGTATCAGCCCTACAAGCTTCGCACATTGCTGAAAACTCTGAAAATAGCGGAACCGCCGCCATAATGATTGGAGGCTCAACATTTGCGTCTCAAGCCCACCTTGACGACGTCGTAAAAGCCATAAAGTCTTCCGTAAAAATTCCTACAATACTGTTCCCAAACAACATAACTGGAATTAGTAGCTATGCAGACGCCATATGGTTTATGTCGCTTCTGAATTCGGTTGATCCTTATTTTCTCATGGGCGCCCAGATTCTTGGCGCCCCAATTGTTAAAAAGTACGGTTTGGAACCTATTTCTATGGGTTACATAATCGTTGGGGATGGCGGCACTGCCGGCATAGTAGGAAAAGCTATCTCAGTACCGTATACAAAGCCTGAACTTGCAGCCGCTCATGCCCTTGCAGGTCAATACCTTGGGATGCGCTTCATTTATCTGGAAGGCGGTTCTGGAGCAGCAAACCCTGTACCCCCAGAAATGATTCACGCAGTCAAACATTTGCTTGAAATTCCCCTCATAGTAGGCGGGGGAATAAGAACTAAAGAGCAAGCAATGGTTGCTGTCTCTGCAGGAGCAGACATAATCGTCACCGGCAACGTCACTGAGACGAGTGATGCTAAGCAAAGGGTTTCTGAAATCATCGGGGCAATTAAAGGTATTAAGGTTTAATGCTCAAAGTTCCTCTTGCCTTTTGTATTTAGTTTCTAGAAAGCCAAAATAAGCCATTACTCTATATGTTGCCACTGGAAGTTGCGCTTTGAATATCAGCAAGGGCTATCAAAACTACGTTGACGCAATGGAAAATGAGCTAAAGCGATTGTATGCTATAAGCGACAGCGCTAGATCAGAAGGCTTTGATCCCTCGTTAAAAACTGAGTGCATTATTGCCCAAGACATTGCTGACTTAGTAGAAGGGCTAGTAGGGCCCAAAGAAGTGGCGCTCAGCATCAGAGAATTAGGCACTAAAATGCAAAGAGAAGAAATCGCATTTAAAGTTGCTGAAGAAATCGTTCTGGGCAAATTCGGTCACATGGAACCTGAAAAAGCGGCTGAACAAGCGATTCGAACTGCCCTGGCAATTTTCACTGAAGGCTTAACTGCAGCGCCAATACAAGGCATAGCTCAAGTTAAAATAAAAACAAACGCCGATAGAACACGCTATCTGGCTATTTACTTTGCAGGGCCAATCAGGTCAGCAGGCGGAACAGACCAAGCGTTAACTTTGGTCGTAGGCGATTTCGTACGCCGCCAATTAGGCTTAGATAAATACAAGCCTACAGATGAAGAAATCTCCCGTTTTATAGAAGAGTTAAGATTATATGAACGGTCAGTGGGCCGTTTTCAATATCACATTCCTGATGACGAATTAAAGAAGGCACTTAATCTAATTCCTGTTGAAGTCACAGGCACTGAATCAGACCCAGTAGAAGTTTCCTCATATCGAAACCTTCCACGGATAGAAACTAACCGTGTAAGAGGCGGAGCCCTAAGAGTAGTAAACGACGGCATCGTTGGACGTGCCCAAAAAGTTTTGGTAATTATTGAAAAGCTTGGTTTTCAAGGTTGGGACTGGCTAAGAGAATTAAAAAAGAAATCCGAAGAGAAATCAGGCGGCTTTATGGATGATGTGATTGCCGGACGACCAATTTTCGCTTTTCCTTCAAGACGTGGTGGCTTTAGGTTAAGGTATGGCAGATCACGAAACACTGGCCTTTCAGCTGTAGGCATTCATCCCGCCACTATGCTTGTTGTAGAGAGTTTTCTTGCTGCAGGCACCCAAATGCGTTTAGAGCTTCCAGGAAAAGGTTGCGTTACACTCCCTGTGGATACTATTGAGCCTCCCATTGTTTTGCTGAATGATAACTCTGTGGTACGAGTAACATTGGAAAATTTTGCAGAAGTTAAAGGTAAGGTCCAAAAAATCTTGTTTTTAGGGGATATCCTGATTAGTTTTGGCGATTTTCTCTATACTGGCAAGGGGCTTTCTCCTTCAGGGTACGTTGAGGAATGGTGGGTTAAAGACCTACAGGGGGCTCTTACGGAAAAATTTAGCTTAGATTATGAGAAAGCAGCAGAAGCTACTCAGGTTTCTGTGGGAAGGCTAAATAGTTTTCTGGATGACCCGTTTAGGAATAAACCTACGACTAAAGAGGCAATACTTCTCAGCGTGCGCCTGAGCATACCTTTGCACCCAGCTCGTACATTCTTTTGGTCAAGCTTATCCAGTGTTCAAGAGGTTGAGTTGCTGAAAAAGTGGTTGGCTTCTTGTGAAGTTGCCTTTGAAGATGGAGTCGTTTGCAAAATTTCCGGCGAAGCCAACGAAGATGTTGTAAGATTACTTAGGCTGATCTTTGCTCCACATAAACTAATAAGTAATAAGATTTTGCTGGAAGGCGAAGATGCTGCCGCTTTAGCGTTCTGTCTTGGTTACGGTACCACAAACATGGTTGACAGTACCCAGACTGCTACAGTGTTTGGGGCAATTAGTCAGCTTTCAGGAGTGCAAGTTAAGGACAAAGCGCCTACCTTTGTGGGTGCACGCATGGGAAGACCCGAGAAAGCTAAAAGGCGGGAGATGAAGCCTCTTGTCCACGTTCTTTTTCCAGTAAGCTTAGCTGGCGGTTCACATAGAGACCTTTTGGAAGCTGCAAAGCAGGGCCCTGTGTTTGTCGAGATGGTTAAGAGGAAGTGTCCTAACTGTAAAACTTATGCTTTAAGGGTAAAATGCTCCAGTTGCGGATGCGCCACTATAGCAGAGAATAGTTGTCCTCGTTGTGGTAGAGCTTTGAAGGATAACAGTTGCCCCACCTGTAAAACGGGTGCTGTCCAGTACCAGCGGCAACCGATTAACTTTAAAGAAATGGTTGATGCAGCATGCAAGTCACTTAATTATCCTGTTCCAAAAATGCTACGTGGTGTTAAAGGATTAATTAATCAGGATAAAACACCTGAAATTATCGAAAAAGGAGTGTTGCGGGCAAGGTACGATTTATCAGTTTACAAGGATGGAACAATTCGTTTTGATGCTACAAATGCTCCTTTAACGCATTTTACGCCTGCCGAAGTTGGAGTGCCCGTTGAAAAGATCAGGCAGTTAGGGTACTGCTATGACACGCACGGCGCATCTTTGGCTGATCCTAATCAGGTTTGTGAGCTTAAGGTTCAGGATATTGTAATTCCTTGGAAGGCAGGGGAATACTTTATTCAGATCGCAGCTTTCATTGATGACCTGCTGGCAAGGGTCTACAAGCTTCCAGCTTACTATAACGTTAAGAAGCCTGAAGACCTTGTTGGGCATTTGGTTTTTGGCTTAGCTCCCCACACATGTGCTTGCATTTTAGGCCGCATAGTTGGTTACACGGATCGTAACGTGATTTACGCTCATCCGATTTGGCACTCAGCCAAACGTCGTGACTGCGATGGTGATGAAGACGCGATTATGCTGGCATTGGATACGCTTCTGAACTTTTCTCGTGTCTATTTGCCTGCTCAGATAGGCGGAATTATGGATGCTCCGATACTCTTAATTCCGTTTGTTAACACAAAAGAAGTGCAGAGACAAGCGCATGATTTTGACGTTGACGCTTCTTATCCGCTTGAATTTTACCAAAAAACTCTAGAGAAAGCTGAAGCTAGACCAGTGAGCTCAATTATGGACGTTATCAGTCATAGGCTTGGGACTGAAGCGCAGTTTGAAGGCTTCCAGTACACAACTCCCGTGACAAACATAAACCTCGGCAACGCTAACAGCGCCTACAAAGAATTCAAATCAATGATTGAAAAACTTAATATGCAACTGGAGTTAGGCGAAAAAATTGACGCTGTAGATGTCAAGTGTGTCGCCTTAAAAGTTTTAACCACTCATTTCATGAGAGACATAGCAGGGAATTTACGTGCTTTCTCAACGCAAGCGTTTAGGTGCAAATCATGCAACAAAAAGTTCCGTCGACTGCCTCTCAAAGGGAAATGCCCCTTCTGTGGTGGAAAGCTGACTCTTACTGTTTACCGTGGTGGCATAGAGAAGTATCTGGTGGCGGCTCAGCAACTTGTTGACACATATGGTTTACCAAACTATTACACCCAGCGCATGGACCTCATAAAAGAAGAAATAGCTTCCATGTTCGATAACAAAAAGCCAAAGCAGGTCAGCCTTTCTGATTTTACCTAAGCTAAAGCTTTTCAATGTAAACCGCCTGTTTATCTATCGGTGAAATGGTATAAGGGCCTCTTTGCATCCGAATGCCTACTTAAGAAATGTACGAAACGTAAGTAACGGTGTTAAAGCCAGAACCAAAATCCTAGACACTCTCGAGAGCGAGCCATGTGATGCAGTAAGGATAGCAAAGGAAGCGTCTTTATCTTATGGTGTTGTCATGCATCACTTGCACCTTCTTGAAAACGAAGGCATAGTTCACCATAAAGGACGTAGACCATATTATTGGGCGTCTACAGGTTTAGGGCAGAAACGCTTAGTTAGTTAGAATGTGCATTGACATGGTGATTGTTGGCATTTTGGGCATTTGTAGTTGTATTTCTTGATGGCTGCTCTTTCAAGGTCGATTCCCATTATGTTAGCAAGAGACGCAAGCCACGCAATTACATCTGCAAATTCTTTCTCAGCAGCCTCTTTATCTGTTCCTCCTTTCAATTCTTCTCCTAACTCTGCAACCTCATCAACAAGCCAATTGTATGTTCCGCCTACTCCACGTTCGGTGTCTCTTTTGAAATATAGCCGCCGCATCATTTCTTGGAATTCACGTATTTGCATAGATCCACCAGATTTAGTGGTTACTCTTAACTCTGCGCAAGTTAAATATTATCAATACCCTAAAAAATTTGGAATCTGCGTAACATTAATTAATGCAAATAGTACATTGAAAGGGCAGGGATATTTGGTGAGTAGTAGACGAAAAAAGAAGAAAGATACAGGTCCAATGCCTGCGGCAAGTGCGGGTTTGCTGAGGTTCTTTGAGGAAGAGACCGAAGGAATAAAAATTAGACCTGAACTGCTTGTCGTCTTTGCCGTCTCATTGATAGTTCTTTCTGTTTTAATAAAAGTGTTCTAGGCAGGTTAAACGCTGACTTTACCGCCTCGGTGCAGTGGCGTGTAAAACTTCTATTCTTTGAACCGAATTTAAATGAAGAAATAGCTCGCTTCTTTCTTCTCGACTTGTAACTTGCGGGATAGGCTGTGCAATGGTTGATCTTAAAACGATAGCTTCTGCGTCTGAAAGCCAGATTCCTGATGGATCATGCGTTACAGCGGCTAAGGTGCCTTCAAAACCGTAAGCTGGATCTATAATAACTCTTATTTTCTTGCCCACGTTTCTCTCCAGCATGTGAAATATTGAGAGGGGCAAATCTTGATCTGCCATAGACTTCGCAAACTAATATGATTGTTCTTCTAAAGATAAAACAGTTTCCCTGTAAAAGCATGTTGCCTTCTGTGTTCAAAATGGCAACGTGGCGTTTTGTTTCCTTGTTTTTTAACTCTTTCATGCTAAATTAAAACTTGCCCTAAGGTTGTGTTATAGAAAAATTTGTGTTTCCTGCCCTAAAATGTAAGCGCTACCTTAGCTAAATTTTAATAAGTCTCGCTAATTCCATAAGGAAGCCTAACTGAGTTGGAAATATGGAGAGTAAGAGTTCACTTAATCGCTCAATAGATGGTGCAGCGAAACACTATTCCTCCATGTTTTCCCTTCCATCATTCAAAAAAGCGCTTTTTGCAGTCGCTGTAATCTGTTTTGTAATTGGTCTTTCCACTTTTGTTGCTTCCCCTTCCCAAGGGTTAACTGGTGTTTTGGTTCTTGGCTTTTCACTTTTCATTTTAACGCTTATAGCTGATTTGATAATAAGCAAGCTGCTTCTTAGAGGTGATCCAATTTACTCGTTGCGCCGCACTACAGTGCTCTCTTTATTCGGGTGGCTTTTTTGGCTCCTTTTCATTGTTATAGGTGTTGCTTTAAGTTTTCCATTTGGTTTGATATTATGTGTTAAACTTTCCCTTTTAGGTTATGCCGCTGTCATAACTCTGAGAGCAGTCGTGTTTATTGCAACATCATCGGCTGCAACGTGGAGAAAACTGGTGTCCGTTTTGCTAAATCCAACCCTCTGCATAGTAGCACTTCTTGTTTTTTGGACTGCTTTTTGGACTGGCATTTCAAGTGCCATTCTAAATCTGTTACCCTTCTTAGTTATTTCTCCAATAATTGGCTGTCTTGCAGTTTTCCTGTTCCTTTCATCCCTAGACCGTTTGGGTCAGAAGACCTATTCGATGCCTTCTTTGCCATTATTTAGAGCCTTTATGCTTAACTGGGTAGTTGGCCTTAACGCGCCTCTTGAAGAGTTATTTGAAAAGACTGGCGAAAATGCCGATATCGAAGTTACTCTTCTAAAATTTGACGCTTCTAAACCTAAAGCTGCTCTGATTCTTCCTCTTGTGCATCCCGGTCCATTTAAGAATATAGGCAGTAGTCTTTTGCCGTCTCTTCTTAAGCACGAGTTTGAAAAAGAATTTGGGTGTGACGCTTGTGTTCCTTTAGGCATTCTTGGGCATGAGCTTGATTTAGCCTCGCAAGCGCAAAATCACAAAATAGTTTCGCAGGTAATGGCTTCTGCGAAGTTTAAGGCAACAGCTGATTTAGCCTCTCCTTTTGTTAAAGTTACTGAGGGTGTAGCTACCGCTTCATGCCAAATTTTTGGGGATACTGCGTTTCTTTCTTTTACGCTTGCTCCAAAAACCACTGAAGATTTACCGCAGGAGTTAGGACGCATGGTTAGTGAGGAAGCTGCAAAGTATGGGTTAAAATCAGCTATGGTTGTTAACACCCATAACAGTATCAACGACATAGTCGATACTGAAGAATATTTAGATGCCTTGCAGATGTCAGCTTCTAAATGCCTTCAAAAAGCAGTTGCATTGCCAACTAAACGGTTCATGGTTGGCGCCGCCACTGTTTTCCCTGAAGAATTTAATTTAAAAGATGGCATGGGTACTGGCGGAATTACTGCGATAGTTGTTCAAGTAGAGAAACAGAAAACCGCTTACGTAGTAATTGATGGAAACAACATGATTTCTGGTTTAAGGGAAAAAATCCTTGCCGCTTTAACTTCTGTAGGTTTTGATGAAAGCGAAGTTTTCACTACAGACACTCACGCTGTAAGCGCCATAGTTACTGGACGGCGTGGTTACCACCCTGTCGGTGAAGTTATGAGCCACGAGATACTGATTCGTTATATTTGTGACGTGGCAAAAAAGGCAGAGGCAAACCTAGAAACATCCAAGGCTGGATGCATACATTTTGTTGTTCCCCAAGTTAGAGTAATCGGAGAAGCCCGTTTGCAATCAATGACTATTCTTGTCGATAAGTCAATTAAAAAGGCAAAACAAACGTTGCTTCCAGTCTTCGGGTTGGAAGGACTGGTTTTAATCTTGCTCCTAGTGCTCCTATAAGCTAAACCGCTGTATTTCTTGGTGCGTAAAGGTTAATATTGCCTCTTTACTAGTCGCTTTTGTTGGAGTTATTCGAAATGGTTGTTTATCCAAAAATTGTTGTTTCCCCACCTGGTCCTAGAGCTAGAGAGCTTGTGCAGAAGGATGAACAGTTTGTTTCCCCATCATACATGCGGTATTACCCCCTTGTTGTTGAGTCAGCAAACGATTGCATAGTTAAGGACGTTGATGGAAACGAGTACATTGACCTTAACTCTGGCATAGCCTGTATGAACGTTGGTCATAATCACCCTCGCGTGGTTGAGGCCATAAAAGGTCAATGTGACCGTTTTCTGCATTATTCTAACACTGACTTCTACTACAAAGAAGTAATCAACCTAGCAGAAAAATTAGCAAAAATAGCCCCTGGCGAATTTGAGAAAAAGACCTATTTTGGCAACAGCGGCACTGAAGCGGTTGAAGCGGCAGTAAAGCTTGCTAGATGGCACACGCGTAAACCATTATTTATTGGCTTCATCAACGCTTTCCATGGGCGCACGATGGGTTCGTTAGCTTTTACCACCAGCAAACCGGCGCAAAGGAGACATTTTTCTCCCTTTATGCCTGGTGTATCTCATGTTCCTTATCCCTATTGTTACCGTTGCCCATTCAAATTGGAACAGCCAAACTGTAACTACTGGTGCGCAGACTTTATCGAAGAGCAAGTACTCCAAAAGTATATGCCTCCTGAAGATGTGGCAGCGATTCTTTTTGAACCAATCCAGGGAGAAGGGGGCTATGTGGTTCCTCCGCCAGAGTTTTTCCAAAAGCTAAAGAAAATCGCTGACAAGAATGGTTTACTGCTTATCGACGATGAAGTGCAATCTGGCATAGGCAGAACAGGAAAATGGTTCGCCATTGAACACTGGAGCATCGAACCAGACATAATCTGCGCTGCAAAGGCTTTAGCTTCAGGCTTACCCATCGGCGCAACAATTGCTAAAGCGAAAATTATGGATTGGACTGGTGGTTCGCACGCAAGCACTTTCGGCGGAAATCCACTATCATGTGCAGCGGCAGCCGCAGTTATAGACGTCATTAAGGAGCAGCAGTTGCTTGATAACGCCAACAAGCAAGGAGCTTATGCAATGAAAAGGTTGGAGGACTTGAAAGAAACCAGCAACATAGTTGGAGATGTACGTGGCAAAGGTCTAATGATTGGTGTCGAGCTTGTGGAAGAAAAGGAAACAAAAAAGCCTGCACCGCAGAAGGCTTATCAGGTTATTTTGCGCTCCTGGAAACGTGGAGTAGCACTTGTTACTTGTGGTGCTTCAACGCTAAGGATAGTTCCACCGCTTACTATACAAAGTGACCTGCTAGGCTCAGCGCTGGACATCGTTGAAGATACGATTAATGAGGTGGCAAAAGAAACATAAGACTATCTTGGCTTCAAGCTTTTCACTGTTCTACTCGGCTTTCTCTTAAGCTCTGTACCACAAACTAGGCACTCCTTGGATGAGCAGTTGGCAGGGTATTCCCGGTGGCACGCTGGACAGTATCTTATCCACTCTAAAAGGCGCTTGATACCGAAAGTGGCGAGTGCTAAAAATTCCATTCCTAACTGCGTCGCAACATTCTGAATTGAATAGTCATCAGTAACAATTTGAGGCGTATAACCAATTGCTTTCAATTCTAAGGCCAAAGCTAAAAGCTGTATATCAGTTTCCGATAATAGGAACGAGTCGCCGACTTTACTTGCCGACGCTTTAACTTTATTCAAAAATTTTTCCGAAGGAGCCTTAACCTTCAACTTTCCATTTTCCAATGCTGTTTTAAATCTTACCAAAATGATGGAATTTTTCCTTATTTCTTCCTCAACCTTGGGAACGGTTACTTGTTCCTCGCTCAAAGAGAAAGGATCAAAGCCTGCCAAGAAAGCGGAAGTGTCTAGAACAATGACTCGTTTGCATGGCTTGTCTTTCTGAGTTTTCATTCTGTTCCCTTAAAAAGTAACCGACTTCTCAATCGGTCATAAAAGTCGCTTTCGAACCGGATAAAAGAAGTTACGTTTTTTGATACAGTGACTTTTAACATTGCCTCTTTACAGCTTACAAGTTTACGGTAGTTTCCATCAATTAAAACAAGCATTTCCTTTGGCCTAATCACATTGAAGGTAATGGTGGAATCGGCTGGAAAAACAAGCGAATGGAACACAGTCAACGAACAGATCGGCGTAATAACGAAAGCATCTATTGCTGGGTCTAAAACTGGTCCTCCTGCTGAAAGGGAATAGCCAGTAGACCCTGTTTGGGTAGCTACGATTAGTCCGTCTGCTTGGCATTTAAGAATTGGTTTTCCATCCTTGCATATTTGCGTGTAAAGTATTTTTGATGGTTCGCCAGCAGAAATAACAATGTCATTTAAAGCGTCTGGCATTGTTTCTTCGCCCGCTCTTACAGATAGTTTAGCGCACTTTTCGATTTTGTACTCGCCTTTCAACATTTTTTCGACTGCTTCACAGGCGTTTTTAGGTTCGACTTCTGTTAAGAATCCTCTGACACCCATGTTGATTGCTAAAATTGGCGGTTCAGGCTTAGGCAACGTAATAGAAGTTCGCAGTATTGTTCCGTCACCGCCGATTGTTATTATGAAGTCAGTTTTCATTTTTGATAGGGAAATCATCTCTTCTTTTGTGGTGACTTTTCCTGATAGAGTATCTTCTATGTAAACCTTCAGTCCTTTATTTTTAAGATACTCCGCTAGCTCCTCGGTAAGCTTTAAAGCTGGCTTTTTATCGTAGCGGGCGACTAATCCCACGCTTTTGAACAATAATTCCACCGTTCAGTAATAGCGTAAACCTTAATCTATATATGGGTGTTGTTCAGAATTGCATTCATAGAACTATACTGTTGGTGAGTGTATGAGCAGACCAGTTGATGTCGGAGAATTACGCGTTGGCGGCTACATGATGATTGAAGGCGAACCCTGCAAAATAGTAGACATTGCAAAGTCAAAGCCTGGAAAACACGGCTCCGCCAAATTCAGAATAGTTGCCATCGGCGTATTTGATGGTCAAAAAAGACAGTTCGTTAAACCCGTTGATTTAGGCGCTGAAATTCCGCTAATTGATAAGAGACCCGGACAAGTTTTCGCCATCAACCCCACAGGAGTTCAAATAATGGATCTGGAAACCTACGAGTACTTAGATGCTCCATTTCCTGAAGAGGAAGACCTCAAAGCCAAGCTTGCCGCCGGCGCAGAAATTGAATACTGGAAAATACTTGGAAGAGTAAAAATCGTCAGAGTAAAATAATCAACTAGCAAGCAACTAATATTTTCCCTTCTCACATACGAGAGTTTACCTGTTCTTTATTTTTCAGCTCCACCAATTCCAACCAATCTTTTTGAAACTAAGATACATTATTAAGAGAATTATTCCCCAGCTTAATGGAACGCTTGCAATTACTGGTATAAGGTTATAGCGTGGATACAGGTACGTATAGCTTGCCCATGCACTCAAAACCGTTAAACCTACAAGTAACAAAACAAAAATACTTGCGTGTATTGCGCGTTCTGCTCCCAGCTTATCCACCAGTTTGTAATGTTAATTGTTCCTGTATCGTTAAAAGACTTTCCATTAACGTTTATGTTCTAGCTTGGAACATTTTGATGGTGAAGCCAATGATGCATGAAGAGCCGTCTGAATTGTGAAGATAGCTATAATGGGGAACTGAGGCTTCATAGACTTAGCGCACTTTTCTCTAAGCAAAAAAGGCGTACCTTAAGGATAATCGAAAAAATTAGGCTTATTATCTTGTTTTTCAGCTGTAATCTTTATTTAAAAGAATTACAGAATGTTTAAGGCTGGAGACTCTAATGGCACTAGACAAGTTAGGTTCTTCGCTTTACGACGCCTTGAAAAAGGTTTTCAAAGCTTCCGTAGTGGACGAAGCCACAGTGAAAGAACTCGTCCGCGACATACAAAGAGCGTTACTCCAAGCAGATGTTAATGTCCAACTTGTCCTCGAAATATCCAAGCGCATAGAAGAGCGAGCATTAAAAGAAAAAGTGCCCCCAGGCATCTCAAGACGCGAGCACGTGATAAAAGTCGTTTACGAAGAATTAACCCGATTTGTCGGCGAGAAACCTGTTCCAATCAAGATGGAGCCTGGGAAAAAGAAGATCATAATGTTGGTTGGAATCCAAGGCTCAGGAAAAACCACTCAGGCAGCAAAGCTAGCGCGGTACTATCAGAAAAGAGGTTTAAAGCCAGCGTTGATTTGCGCTGACACTTATCGTCCCGGCGCGTTTGCTCAGCTTCAGCAACTAGCAACTAGGATAAACATTCCTATTTATGGCGACTTAAAGGCTAAAGACCCAGTTAAAGTTGTCAAGGAAGGCTTAAAACAGTTCAACGACAAGGACCTAATAATCGTGGATACGGCGGGCAGGCATAAGGAAGAGAAAAACTTAATCAAAGAAATGAAAGACCTTGAAAAACACGTCAAACCTGACGAAGTCATAATGGTTATTGACGGCACCATCGGTCAGCAAGCTCTTATTCAAGCGAAAACGTTCCATGAAGCGACACCTATAGGCGCAATTATCGTAACAAAACTCGATGGTTCCTCGCGTGGAGGAGGCGCGCTTTCAGCAGTTGCAGCAACGGGCGCTCCCATAAAGTTTATTGGCACAGGCGAAAAAATCGAAGATATCGAGCCGTTTATTCCCTCACGCTTTGTCGGTCGACTCCTCGGCATGGGCGATTTAGAAACCCTTTTGGAAAAAGTGCATGATGCCGAAATTAAAGTTCCACCAAAGAAAGCCAAGGAAATACTCAGCGGCAAATTCACCCTAACAGACATGTACGAGCAGTTCCAAGCCGTCAAAAACATGGGTCCCTTCAGTAAAGTGATAAAGATGTTACCTGGAATGTCCTATGATATTCCACAAGATATGCTCAATACAGCTGAAGGCCGCTTGGATAAATGGCGAGTAATAATTCAATCCATGACACCTAAAGAAAGGGAAAACCCCAAAGTACTGAACTCTTCACGGGCAAAGCGTGTGGCACGCGGTTCAGGAACAACTGAAAAAGACGTTAAAGAACTCCTCAAGCAGTATGTAATGATGCGTAAAATGCTAAAGACGTTTAAGCGTAAAAAGAAACTGCCCTTCGGACTCGGCGGACAAGGAATGTCAGCAACTTTCGGCAGGTAGGCTTCATGAAATGGATGTACTCGAAAAAGCGTTTGAACTTCTCAGCAAATATCCCCTCTGCGACCACTGCCTTGGTAGACAATTTGCTTCGCTTGGTTACAGCATGGAAAATAACGTTCGAGGCTCAGCGTTAAAAATCAGCTTAACCTTGCAAGCTAACGACCTTGCTAAAGAAAAAAACCTTGATGGCGTTAAACAACTTAAAATTTTGGCCACCAATGGTTTTTCAAGAGAAGCACAAGAAACCCTAAAACACCTAAAGAAACGTGTTCCTAAAAAAGGCTTGGACGCCAAGTGTTTTCTTTGTGAAGGCAAGTTTGAGCTTCTTAGCAGCTTAACCGAGAAGTCCTTAGGCGCTATTGAGGGTTATGAGTTTACAACGTTCCTTGTAGGAATTGAATTACCAGTTAAAGTTGAGGAGCGTGAGGACGAATTTAAGGCTGCCTTCAACCTGGGCTACAGCGAAAGTATTAAACATGAATTTGGACGATTATTCGGCAAAGCCTTTGCTATACGGACTGGTAAAGAAGTGGAATACTTAGTGCCAGACTTGGTCGTAGTGATCAACCCTTTCCTTGATAAGCTACGAGTTCAAGTTAACCCCCTTTTTGTCGCCGGCAGATACCGTAAGCTCGTGCGCACCATTCCGCAGTCAAAATGGTTCTGTTCAAGCTGCCGTGGAAGAGGCTGCGAGAAATGTGGTGGAACCGGCAAAATGTATCCTGAATCGGTCGAGGAACTATCTTCAAAACCCCTGTTGGAAGCAACTGAGGGAGAAAAAACAGCATTTCACGCTTCAGGCCGCGAAGATATTGATGCACGGATGCTTGGTACCGGTCGACCTTTTGTTATTGAGGTTTCTAAGCCAAAAAAGCGGTTTGTTGATTTAAAGGAAATTGAAGCCAAAATCAACGCTGAAGCTGTCGGTAAGGTTAAGGTTTCGCGGTTGCGTTTTACCACTAAGGATGTCGTAAGGCGGCTCAAGAAAGGTGAAGGTGCACAGAAAGAGTATCGGTTACTAGCTGAATTTGAGAACGAAGTTTCCGATGAGGATTTGCGCAAGTTGGAAGAAACGCTAAGTGGAGCTTCAATAAAGCAGCAGACGCCAATTCGTGTTTTGCATAGAAGGGCGGATTTGATCCGAGAAAGGTACATATATAAGGTTAAAGTTAAGAAGGTGTCGCTTAAGAGGGCTCTTATGGAAATTCGTTGCCAAGGCGGCCTCTATGTTAAAGAATTGGTGTCTGGAGATGAAGGTAGAACAATACCGAACGTTTCGGATCTGCTTGGAAACAGAGCGAAGACGCTTAAGCTTGACGTTTTAAAAGTTATAATGGATGATTAAGTAAAAGGTGAAAATTGGATGAAAGGTTCAAAAGGATATTACACGGGAACTCGCAGTCTACTGAGAAAGCCAACTCGAGAAAAAGGTAAGCTACACATTGGCAAAATACTTCAAGAGTATCAGCCTGGTTCTCAAGTGATAATAAGGATGGATTCTAGCGTACAGAAAAGTATGCCACATAAACGGTTCCACGGTAAGATAGGCACCATAATTAAAAAGCAAGGTCGAGGGTACGTAATTTCCGTGCCTCAAGGTAATTCAATTAAACAAATCATTACTCGCTCAGAACATATAGAGTCATACATGGGCAGTGGAGAAAAATGAGCAAGAGGGAAATAAGCGAAAGTCGCTTGACATTACCGCAGGTTAAAAAGATTTTACAAGGGATTGGCGAGGAAAATCTAGACCAATTCCAGCGTCGAACACTAGATTATGTGAATAAGTTCTCCAAAGTTGATCCTGAGAAGGCGGAAGAGCTCTTGCAAACTCTTGTTAAAGAATACGAAATTGACGAAGCTGAAGCGGTTCAAATTATAAATTGTATGCCTGAAACTGTTGATGAGCTGAGGGTTTTCTTAGCTGGCGGTCGCAAGATTATCGAGACTGCAAAATTACACGCTATAGTTTCGCTTTTGAATGAGAATAGAACTTTGAAGTAGCGGAAAGCGGCTAAGTATTTTTAAGCAGTAAGCGCAATAGACTAGAGGGCTTAGTGACTGTTATGGAAAAGCGGTATGAAGAGTACGCTTACGTGTTAGATTTCCTGCCACATGGCAAGCCAGGGTTCCGTCCGAGTGGGCGGGCAGGTTACCGAGCGGGAGCTTTAATTCAGTGCGTGGGCGAAGAGTTTTTTACGCTGTTGGAGGCTTTGGTGAAAGAGGGTTTAATGCTTAAGCCCAGCGACCGCGTGTACGTGGGAAAGGATTCTCGTGAAGAGGTTACGTACATTATTGGCCGCATTGGTTTTGGTGAGTTAACTGCATCCGCTAAAGCGGAGCTTCCGAGTGTGATAAATCTTATAGTGAAGAATCGTGAAAAATGGTTTGTGAACTTTTTCAACACCGCACGAGCAATTACCCCTCGTATGCATGCTTTAGAGCTTGTTCCAGGTATCGGCAAGAAGTATATGTGGCAGGTTATCAATGAGCGTGCTCGAAAGCCGTTTGAGAGTTTTGAGGATTTGCAGAAGCGAACAGAGTTGCCTAATCCTGTAAAGTTGATTACTAAGCGAGTTATGGAAGAACTTGATGGCGACAGCAAGTACCGATTGTTCACAAGGGCGCAGTAAGGCATAAAGCGATGAGCCTTGAGGAAACGAAGCAGCTGCTTCGAGCTTATCGAATTACCCCGAATAAGCTTTCGGGGCAGAATTTCATGGTTGAACCTTCACTTTACGGCAAACTGTGCACTTATGCCACAATTGACTCTTCAGACGTGGTGTTGGATGCTGGCGCAGGCTTCGGTTTTCTGAGTCGTTTCTTGGCTGATAAGTGTAAGGCTGTAATTGCGGTTGAGAAGGACCCGCAGGTTGCAAAAGCGCTTCGTGAACAAGTCAAAGGCACTGGCAATGTGATTGTAATAGAGGGCGATGTGTTGAAGGCAGCTTTGCCTGAGTTTAACAAGGTCATAGCGATTCCCCCTTACTATTTGTCTTCTCATCTCATTACGTGGCTTGTAGAAGGCAGAATCGATTGTGCAGTGATGATTTTACAGAAAGAATTTGCCAGTCGACTTATAGCGGCGGTAGGCAGTGAGGATTATGGTTGGTTAACAGTATTGACTTATCTGCATGTAGAGGTTGAGCTTTTGGATGCGGTTCCTAAAGAGATGTTTTATCCTCAACCGGAAGTAGATTCGGTAATCGTTCGGATAAAGCCTTGGCTTAAAAGTTCGTTTGAAGTGAAGGATGAAATGTTTTTCAAGCAAATGGTTAAGTGGCTTTTTACTCAGCGTAACAAGAAGTTAGGCAAAGCGCTTGCGCCATTCATTAAGAGTACCTTGAAGTTAAGCAAACAAGACGCAGAAAAACTAGCTCTTACCCTGCCATTTCACGATAGGCGCGCAAGAGAGCTATCCCCTAATGACTTCGGAGTATTAGCAAATGCCATTTCCAGTTAAGAGAGTACATTTTGGCAATTACGTTTTTAATGTTTGGGAGAATGTTTACGAGCCTGCAGAGGACTCCCTTCTTTTCGCTGAAAACCTCGACGTAGAAAAAGGCTCACAGGTATTGGATGTTGGTACTGGCTGTGGTATGCTTGGCGTATTGGCAGCAGAAAAAGCTGGCAACGTGGTTGCGATTGACTTAAATCCCTATGCTGTTTGCTGCGCAAGGGAGAATGCGGCGCTTAATAATCTTCGTTGTAAACTGGCTTTCATTCAAACTGACTTATTAACCGCTTTAAACGAAAGCGCAAGATTTGATTTAATCCTCTTTAATGCACCGTATCTCCCTGCTGCTGAGTGTGAAGCGGAATCTTGGATTGGGCGCTCATGGACAGGAGGCATTAATGGACGGCAAGTTATCGACCGCTTCATCTCCGAAGCTCCACTACACTTGAAACCCAACGGTCGGATTCTCTTAATGCAGTCTACGCTTACAAATGTTGAAGAAACGATTAGCAAATTTGCAGAGCACAATCTTAAAGCAAGCATTAAAGCCCAACGCAAACTGCCTTTCTTTGAGACTTTAACACTTATAGAAGCCAAAACATAACTTGGGTGAGCAAGCGCTGGTTGGTTGTGTTGAAAAGCAAATAAAGGTATAGTGCATTGATTATTGTCGGTGATTGCAAAATGACGATTTGGTTTTACGTTAAAACAAAAGACGATCCAAAAGCTGTTGGAGATATTGTTTGCAGTTTCAACTTTACACAAGGCAAGCATCTTGAGGATCAGTATTCTTGGATTATGGAAGTTGGGCGAGATGAGCCTGGCTACTGGGTAATCAAAGGCAAATACGCTCCCCTAAAAGACCTCACAGAAATAGGCGACGTTTACAGGATAGGCGACACCGTGGTTCTCTCAGAAATAGATGATGACTTAGCCCCAGACTTCCTTGATCCTTTAATAGCAAAGTATGGGTTTGATAACGTTAAATGGATAGTTGTTTCAAAAACAAGATAAAAAAACCCTCAATTAAGCGCCCAGACAGACAGAGAGCCTACCCCCTCTCATTTTCCTACTAAAAAAACTAATCTAAATTGTCGTCGTTCATTGTCTGTCGTATTTTTCGACTTCATCACTCATTATGGCTAATTCAACACCTGATTGCTTGAACAACTCTATAGTGTCAGCGTCAGCATGATAACGCTTTTCGCAAACTACTCGTTTTATGCCGGCGTTAATTATCATCATGGCACAAGTTCGGCACGGGGTCATTTTGCAGAAAAGTGTTGCTCCCTCAAGTGATATGCCGAACCTGGCTGCTTGAATGATGGCGTTTTGTTCAGCATGAAGAGTCCGTACGCAATGCTGGGTTACGTTGCCGTTGTTGTCAAACACTTTGCGGAAGTCATGCCCAACCTCGTCGCAGTGTGGCAAACCAGCAGGAGCACCAACATACCCAGTGGTCATAATCCTTTTGTCTTTAACAATTACACAACCGTTTCTCCCACGGTCGCAGGTAGCACGTCTAGCCACAGCTTCACATAGGTCTAAGAAGTATCTATCCCAATCAGGCCTTGAATTATTATCCAACGATCTCCTGCCTCAACCAGTTTAGTTCGTTAAAACAAATTAATAAATCATATCTGAAAACAAACGGCTTATTTTTGGTAAATGTGAATTTCTCTGCAAATCTTGTGCCGCTCATCAACCTCAACCAAAGAGGGGGCATCAATCAACTCTTCAAGACCTATCGCATCTTCAGAAAACATATCTTTTGAGAAAGGCTGAATTCTCCTAAAGCCTAAATTCTCAAGTTTCTCACCAATAGGCATAGTTACCGATTGTCCAGAACGCGTTATGATGTAAGGTGTCACAAGAACCAATCGTCCACCATTCTGCAGCACTCTATGCGCTTCTTCAACAAAAGTAAAATACAAGGGCTCAAGCTTCTGGATAATCTTTAATGCGTATGGTCCAGTTGGCACTTGCCGCAAAGCTGGACCCAAATCAGGCTCCGTCACGATGCAATCTACTGTTTCTTGTCCAATTTTCTCTGCCAACCTGCCAACGTTTCCTTGCACAACCCTAAACTCCGTATCCTCAAGGCTATACTCTCTTTTGATCCATTCAAGGTTTTCATTTGCTGCTTTAACACACCAAGGATTAACATCTACGCCAACAACCTTTGCCCTCGCAAGGAGTGCTTCCTGAAGAATTGTGCCAACACCACAGAATGGGTCAAGCAAAACCTTTCCAGGCGTACAAGCGGATAAGTTAACCATTATCCTAGCTAACCTTGGAGGCATAGCAAAAATTTTGCGTTGATTAGGCTTGTAAATGTCTCTTTTTTGAAATTCAAACGGGTTATGCACGGCAACTGTGGTGGCAACCCACGTTTCTTCTTTGCCAATGCACAGCAACACTTCCGCTTTGTTTTCAACTAAATTCTTCTTTAAAACTTCAATATGGCTTAGCTGAGCAAACCTCCTATCTTTAGAAAAACCCATAAACTTAGATTTCTTGCCGTAACCAGCTAACTCAGCCTTTACAGTGCTTCCGATAAACCGCTGAATAACCCATGATAATGGACGCAGCGTTTTCTCAGCAGAGTACACGCTTACTCCAAAAAACTGCTTCTCAGCTGACTTATCCATATCATCAACTAAACCGCTTGATGCTAACGATGCAGCTATTTGTGACTGGGCTTGCTTGTTTCTTTCAAGAAACGCTTCCTTAACAATTAGAGTAGGAAACTTTGCTTTTGCCTCACCAATTTTTATTGTTCCTCCTAAATCCTCAATAACGGAAGCGCCAAAGCCTTCTTCAACGCTAACCGCAAAGAATTCTTTAGAAAAAAATTGCACTTCAAATTTGATTTCTCTAGCTTTCAAGTAAGAAGTAAGCTCCGCTAACGAGAGCTTCCAGTTTTTCCCTGAAATAAACAACTCTATTGGCATCTGGAAAAGAAAAGTTAACTAAGTATATAAGAAATAACGCCGCCGTTTAACTGAACAAATGTTTAAAGTAGACGATTAGAAATTAAAAAATTCACACGAAGCTTCACCGTGAAGTTACAAATCGTTTAAATACCGCTGAATGAGTATGCTAAAAAGGGACGTTGCATGCACGCAAAAAATTACAGGCACGTGAAAAATCGAGCCTACACAAGAAAAGAATACGCTAGAGGTTTTCCGCCACCCAAAATAGTAAAGTTCACTATGGGTGATCCGAAGGGCACTTTTGATTGCGAAGCTAAATTAATAGCTTTAGAACGGGCTCAAATACGCCATAGTGCCTTAGAAGCAGCGCGTGTGGCTACAAACCGTGTCTTAATTGATAAACTCATAAATGATTATCTTATGGTTGTTCATCCATACCCTCATATTATTCTGAGAGAAAACAAAATGATCTTTGGCGCTCACGCTGACCGGCTTCAACAGGGAATGAGACGTTCCTTCGGAACAGCGATCGGCACTGCAGCAAAAGTAGAGGTAGGACAAACCATCATAACGGTCAAAGTTAAAGCATCAGCTGCTGAAACAGCCAAAGAATCCCTCAAAAGAGGAAGCGCAAAACTTCCAATACCCTGCAAAATAGTTATCTCCAAGATTCAAGCTTCTCCAAACGAAACAGAGAAGGCCGAACCGGAGACGGAGACACTTGAGCGTTAAAGAGAAAGAATTGGTTTTATGGTTTGATGATGTAAGAAAAGAAGATATTCCTGTTGTTGGCGGCAAAAACTCCAGCCTCGGCGAAATGATTAATGCCGGATTACCTGTTCCACCAGGCTTTGCGGTAACTGCTTATTCTTATGAGAAATATATTCAAGAAAAACGAATAGCCGAGCAAATCTATAAAATAATTACGGAAACAGTCACAAACCCAAACGACCCCAAACAGTACGATACGGCGTCAAAGAAAATACGTGAACTTATCGAAAAAACTCCGATGCCTAAAGAAATTGAAAACGCCATAAGAATAGCTTACAAAGAACTAAACCAACGGCTTGAGTTAAAGGACGTTTTCGTTGCTGTGCGGTCAAGCGCTACAGCCGAAGACTTACCTGACGCGTCCTTTGCAGGTCAACAAGAAACTTTCTTAAACGTTAAAGGCGCGGATGACCTTATCGATAAAGTAAGAAAATGCTGGTCAAGCTTATTTACGCCACGTGCAATCTTTTACCGAAATGAAAAAGGCTTTGCGCATGAAAAAGTCTTCATAAGCGTCGGGGTCCAAAAAATGGTGAACTCCGGATGTGCTGGAGTCATGTTTACCATTAACCCTGTAACTGGTAACCAGGATGAAATTGTAATCGAAGGCAACTACGGCTTAGGAGAAACTGTCGTTTCAGGCGCTGTTAACCCTGACGATTTTGTCGTGGACAAGAACACAGTCAAGATTACGGAAAGAAGAATTTCGCGTAAAACAATAATGTATCTTCGTGACCCCAAAACAGGCAAAACAGTGCACTTGGACGTGCCCGAGGATAAGCAGAAAGTAACCTGCATAAGCGATCAGGAAATCTTTACGCTTGCAGAATTTGCCAAGCGAATTGAAAAGCATTACGGCAAACCCATGGATATTGAATGGGCAATTGACCAAGACCTATCTTTCCCAGAAAACATGTTCATAGTTCAAGCTCGCCCAGAAACAGTTTGGAGCTCAAAAACAATGGAAACACCCATAAAAACTGAAGAAAATAAAGCTGAAGAAACATTAAAAGTAGTAGTGAGAGGTATTTCGGCTGGAAGAAAAGGTTACGGCGCAGGCATAGCAAAAGTTGTGCTAAATCCTGACGACGCAAACAGAGTAATGCACAAAGGAGATATTCTCGTAACAGGCATGACTGACCCTGACTTTGTGCCATTCATGAAAATCGCAAGTGCCATAGTCACCGACAAAGGTGGAGTCACATCGCACGCAGCAATTGTAAGCCGCGAACTTAGCATCCCATGTGTGGTAGGTACAGAAACAGCTACTCAAGTAATGAAAACAGGCCAAGAATACACTGTGGATTCAAGAAACGGCATAGTTTACGAAGGCATAATGGCCCAAGCAGTTCAACCAGCAGTAACATCAAATGGACCAGCTATGGTTATGCAAGCAGCGGAAGCCGCTCCAGTAACAGCCACAAAAATCTATATGAATTTGGGTGTTCCAGAAAAAATTGAAGATTACAAAAACCTGCCCTTCGAAGGCATCGGATTAATGCGCATCGAATTCATACTAGCCAGCGCCATAGGTCAGCACCCAATGATGTATGTCGAAACAGGTGAAAGCCAAAAATTTGTAGGCAAACTTGCCGAAGGCATTGCAACCGTTGCTCGAGCAATCCAGCCCCGAATAGTTGTAGTACGCTTAAGCGACTTCAAAACCAACGAATACCGAGGCTTGAAAGGTGGAGAAAAATACGAAATAGTCGAAGAAAACCCAATGCTCGGTTGGAGAGGCTGCAGCCGCTACATAAGCAAATGGTATATCCAAGCCTTCCGACTTGAATGCCAAGCCATCCAAAAATGCCGTATAGAATGGGGTCTCAAAAATATCTATGTCATGATTCCAATGGTTCGCACTCTTTGGGAAGCCAAGAAAGCTCTCGAAATTATGAAGGAGGAAGGTCTAGAGCGCTCTCGCGACTTTAAAATTTGGTTTATGGCTGAAACGCCATCCATAGCAATAATGGCTGACGAATTTTCTAAAATCGTCGACGGCTTCTCAATCGGCTCAAACGACATGACTCAAGGCGTACTAATGATTGACCGCGATTCTGAACGCTTAGGTCAAATGGGCTACTTCGATGAAAGAGACCCGGCAGTAAAAAGAATAATTGCACATCTCATCAAAATCGCTCATGAAAACGGAGTCACTGTCTCAATCTGCGGTGAAGGACCATCAAACCTTCCAGACTTCGCCGAATTCCTCGTTCGCGCAGGAATTGATAGCATATCCGTAAACAACGACGCTGTAACTGCTACAAGAAAGAATGTTGCCAGCATAGAACAAAAGATAATTCTTGAACGGCTCGCTGAACAAGCTGCTTTAGCTCGCGGGCAACCTCTTAAAAAGCCAACTCAAGACTGGGAATGGCCACGCTAGCATAAAGAGTCCTTATGCAACAGTGTTGCCCTTTGCTTTCTTTTCTCTTTAGTTTCTTTTTTACCCGTCAGTGGTCGGATTAAAGTATGAAAGGGTTTGATTTTGAAGAAGAAAGAATAAAGCAAGAGATAACCAAACTTGGCGCCAAACGTGTTCTACTGCAACTGCCAGAAGGATTAAAACCTGAAGGTCCACGCTTAGCTAAAATTATCGAAAAGAACGGTGCGCTTCCAATAATTTCCGCTGACCCCTGCTACGGCGCCTGCGACATAGCAGTTAATGAAGCAGAAAGTTTAGGCGTAGATTTGATAGTGCATTTTGGGCACTCAAAACTTGTAAAGCATGAGCAGATTCCAACAATCTATGTTGAAGCAAGAGCAACAGTAACAGTTGAGAAGGCTGTCAAAAAATCTTTACCGCTCTTGAGCAAGTACGGTAAGATTGGTTTAGCCACTTCAGTGCAGCATTTGCAAGCGCTAAATCAGGCGAGAGAAATTTTAATCAGGGCTGGGAAAACAGTAATAATTGGCGACAGTGGGCAAATGAGTTATCCTGGGCAAGTCAACGGCTGCAATTACAGCAACGTGAAATCAATCGCCGACGAGGTAGAAGCTTTCCTTTTCGTTGGCGGCGGAATGTTCCACGCTTTAGGCATCGCTTTAAGCACTTCTAAACCAACCTTCATAGCTGACCCATACGATAACAGGGCTTTCGCAATTAATGATGAAGCCCAAAAAATCCTCAAGAAACGTTGGGCATGCATTGAAGAAGCGCAAGGCGCTAAAGCTTTCGGGGTTCTTGTTGGTTTGAAACCGGGACAAAAACGGTTAGACCAAGCCCTAAGCGTCAAGGCGTTAGCAGAGAAACATGGGAAAGCAGCTTATCTGTTAGCTGTTAGGGAAATTACTCCTGAAACACTCCTCGAGTTTCCGTCTATAGATGCATATGTCAACACGGCATGCCCTCGCATTTCTCTTGATGCTTCAGGAAAGTTTTCAAAGCCTGTGCTAACTATTAACGAGTTCATGGTGGCTTCTGGCGAATCTTTATGGGAGAACATGCTCAAAAAAGGATTATTCGAAAATTAGATTTAGAGCTGTTTCTCTCAAAAATTGCTCTTCAGCCTTCTCCTCAAGCGCAACTTGAACAGTACACTATTTTAGAATCGATTGCATCAACCATGCTGTACATCGCTACCTATGCGAACAACGACATTATTGGCAAAACAGTGCTGGATTTAGGCTGCGGAACAGGTAGGCTCGCTTTAGGCGCCTCTTACCTTGGCGCTGACAACGTTGTGGGAGTTGATGTTGATAGGTTAGCCATTAAAACTGCCGTTGAAAACTCTTTGAAAGTGGGTTTAGCTGGTAACGTTCAGTGGGTTATTGGCGACATAAGTGCTATCATGGGCAGGTTTGATACTGTTTTGCAGAATCCGCCTTTTGGGGTGCAAACACGGGAGGCTGACAGAGCGTTTTTAGTAAAGGCGTTGGACGTTGGGAATTGCGTTTACTCTCTTCATAACCATCCAGAAACCGATAAGCAATTAATCAAGCAGCTTAAAGCACGCAATGGGTTTTTGCAGGTTTCGCCTTCTCCCTTTTTAGAAAGGTTAGTGGCGCAACATAATGGCGTTGTTAAAGCAGTTTATGCTATGCTCATGACTATTCCCCGAATGTTTGATTTTCACACAAAAATTAAGCATGACTTTGTCGTTGACATATATGTTATCGAAAAGGTAAGGGTTGAATAAAATTTTTAGACCCTTTGGGTCTGGAATTAATTTTGTTTATTAATCAAAAGGTTTATTGATGCGACTGGAAACTAAGCATATGCATTTATCAATTAGCGACTGTTAGCTTATTTAATATAAAAGGGAAACTATCATGAGTCTAAAATCACCTGAACAAAAAAGCGGTCATTTAGTGGTGCCTGGAGAACGCTTAGGTGTTATTGAAGAGTTTATTCCAGACTCCGGAACATACGTTAAAGACGGCGTTATCTACTCCAAAGTTGTTGGTCGTGCATTGCTCGACTTGCTAAACAAACGTGTTTCTGTTTACCCACTAGTCAACGGTGAACTAATCCCGAAAGTTTCAAACACGGTTGTGGGGCAAATTGGTAATGCCCAGTCTGATAATGTTTTGGTAAAAATCTTTAAAATAGAAAACAAAAGGCTCTCAGGCGAATTTAGCGGCATCTTGCACATTTCCGATGTTTCAGACAGGTATATCGATTCAATGAATGACGTATGCAAGCCCGGCGACATTGTCAGAGCTAAAGTGATCAGTGGAAAAAACCGCATCTTCCATCTATCAACCAACGACAAGAACTTAGGCATAGTGTATGCTTTCTGTTCTCGATGCGGCAATTTGCTGGAACCTCAACGGTATGAACTGCATTGTCCAAAATGCGGCAATACAGAAAATCGTAAAATCGCACCCGATTATGGAAAAGAACCGATATAGCAAAAAAAGGGGAACTGTCAAGTGAAAATTAATGTGCTAAAAAAATCAGGGAATGAGCTTAAAATAGAAATTGAAGGCGGCACTCACGGCTTATGTAACTTGTTACAAAAGAGGCTTTTAGAGGATAAAACGGTGGATTTTGCAGGGTACGATGTTCCGCATCCTTTGGTATCAAACCCCATTATTTACGTTAGAATGAAAGGGAACGCTAAGCCTGAAGACGCGTTGATTAAGGCTGTTGAGAAAATTCGAGAATCAAATGACGCTTTTAGCAAAGAGTTAGATCATGTTCTAAAAGTTTAGTTCTCTTTTGTTTTAACTTTTAGCTTAGGTATGTATTTAGCTCTCGTTTTTTGTTTTAGGGTATTTGTGTGTGCTCAGCCTACCTACCCGGTCTACTAGATGCTTCTAATATGCTTCAAATATGATTCAACATAGATGTGCATAGAACGAAGACCGCGCACTTTGCATGCAGAACGGTGCTTTTCAACATAGAAAAGTCTGTTTTTTGATGTGGAAAAAAAGCGCTAAAGAAGAAAAAACAAGAGCTAAATATACACAACCTTAGTTTTTAATATTCGTTCATTAAAGTCAAGAAGCAGTTTACTGAGGTTTCATTTAAAAGCTAAAATATGCCTTATAGCTTTCAGGGGAAAGGTTTTGGAAGTTAAAGGCTTTCGAGTGATAAAATCTGAAATCCGCATGCTTGGTGTGGACGACGGAAAATTTGTTCCGCATACCGAGGGTGTTGTGATTGTTGTTGGTGTTGTTTTCAGGGGAGGCTGCTGGCTTGACGGAGTGATGCATACTCGAATTGCAATTGATGGCTTTGATGCTACTGAACGGATAGCCTCCATGATTAACAGTTCGCCTCATTGTAAACAGTTGCGTTTAGTAATGTTAAACGGAATAACGTTTGCTGGCTTTAACGTGGTGGATATCAAAAGGCTAAATTTGGCAACAAAGCTTCCAGTTATTGCCTTAACGCGTGATAAACCTGATTTAGAAGCCATTCGCAAGGCGCTTAATAATTTGCCTAAAAGTGAAGAGCGTTGGAAAATGATTCTCGAGGCAGGAGAGATCCATGAAGTCTGTTGCCACGGTAAGAAGATTTACATGGAGCTAGCTGGAATTTCGTTGGTTGATGCCCGAGAGATTGTTGAATTGACTTCGATAAGAAGCAGTTTTCCCGAGCCTTTGCGTGTTGCACATCTTATTGCCTCTGGAATCAGTCCTTGATTTGGCCCGAGTTGGAAAAGGTTTAAAAGTCACAATGCTAAGGGAATCAAAAACGGATAGTGGATAACGGAATATGGAATTTTGCCCTAAATGTGGTTCGCGTCTTGAACCAAAGAAATCCAAGAATGGTAAAGATGCTTCTTTAATTCTTACGTGCCCAAAATGTGGGTATAAGAAGCCTGAAGCTGGCGAAAAAGTTGAACCCAAAGTGGCGCCGAAAGTTATTCAGCATAATCCTCAGCAGTTTGTAGCCGTTATTGGTAAAGAAGAGCAGAAATTGAATACATTGCCAACTGTGCGGATTGAGTGCCCAAGATGCGGGAACAACACGGCTTATGTTTGGCAAGTGCAAACACGTGGAGCAGATGAATCTTCAACCCAGTTTCTCCGCTGCACCAAATGCAATTACACGTTCAGAGAATACAGCTAAGACTCTGTTTTCTACTTGTGATTCTTTGTTCGAACTCTCTTGTTTAGTTAAGCAATAACTCATCTATTTTGAAGCGACGCTTGACTGTAAATTTATCCAATTCTCATATGATTTATTTTTAAGTGCATGTTTTTTGGTTTGGCTAGAACAATTTATTTATTAGCTCAAAGTGTAATCATAAGCTATATAACTTTACAGTAATATGCATTAGCGAGGAAGAAGAATAACATGTTTAAGCTTAAAGTGTCTGACGCTAAACTCTTAAGAGATATGGCTACCGCCATCTCAATCCTAGTAGACGAAGCAACATTCAAAATTGACCCCGAAGGCTTAAAACTACGCGCCATGGACCCGTCACGGGTTGCCATGATTGATTTTGAATGGCCAAAATCTATCTTTCAAGAATACTTGTCCACAGAGCCAGCGAAAATATGCATTAACATCAGCGAACTACTAAAACTACTCAAACGCGCACAAAGGGACGAGGCAGTCGAGTTATTTCTCGATGACAAAACTGGGCGATTACAAGTAACAATAACTGGAAAGTATAGCCGTGACTTTACAATGCCAACGCTTGAAGCCTCAGAAGAAGAAGTGCCCACTCCAAAAATAACCTTCAACGTAAAAGCTAAAACCACAACTCAAGGCTTAAGCCAAGCAATCGAAGATGCCCAACTCGTAAGCGACCATGTGCGAATTGAAGCTGAACCAGAAAAACTAACTCTAAGTGCTTCAGGCGACTTAATGGGTGCAACCATAACTCTCCAGAAAGGCAGCGATGCGTTGCTTGATTTGGAAGTAAAAGAAAACGCCAAAGCAACATTCAGCTTAAGCTACCTGTCTGAAATTATAAAAGCGGCATCAGCCACATCAGACATTGCGACGCTTGAATTCTCAACCGACATGCCTGTGAAAATAGACTTCCAACAACAAACAAAAGAGGGAAAGTTGACCTTCTTCTTGGCACCAAGAATCGAAACAGAATAACGTGACTACATTGCAAATGGAATCGGCGGGATTCACAAAGAACGATTTAGCAAAATATCCCTTTTTAAAGGAAACCGCCGAGTACATCAAACCCTTAGACCTGCAAATAGACGATTTAACAAGCATGGGCATGGGCCAGCTTCTGAAACGAGCCGAAGAACGGGTTAATGAAGCGATAATAAACAGAAGTGTCAATAGAAACTTAAAAAAAATCGATCTTGAAATCCTATCCTTTCCAGTCGCGCTCTTAATTGTAATAGCTACTGAAAACTCTTTTATTAAAAAAAGATACGCGTTGGCAGAGGCAAAACAAGCATCCAGTGATCTAGCTAAAGAACCGAAAGAGAGAATCCTAAAAATTGCCAGAGATTTTGATTGGAAAATAAAACTTTCTCCTAAGGAAGACGGAAGCTCACCTTTAGAATTTACCATAAAGTTCACGGATTACTTAAGAAACGCAGCCCATTTGCATGACAAAAAATGGAAACTCACAAACAGCATTCTATCACACGGCAATATTTTCTTAAACAAAAAAGATGTGGTAAGATTACTGGAGGAAGAAGTTCGCAGACGAATAGAAAAAAGGTTGGATGTAAAGCTTCCAAAATATCCGCCTGAATTGATTGTGGTGGCGGAAAGAGTGAAAAAATTAGCTTCTGAGGTGATTGGGCCGATGGAAATCGACGATCTTCCAAAAATTGTTGTTCAAACCGCATTTCCACCTTGCATAAACGCGCTTTATGAAGAAGCTTCATCAAGTCATCATCTTTCGCATATTGGACGGTTTACCTTGACTTCTTTTCTTGTTAACATTGGAATGTCATCGGAGAAAGTGAATGAACTGTTCAAAAGCTTCTCAGATTACAATGAAAGGTTAACTCTCTATCAAATTGAGCATATTGCAGGCGAAAGAGGTTCTGGAACACGCTATACTCCTCCTCAATGTTCCATCTTGCAAACGCATGGTGTATGCAAAAACAGCGATGATTTGTGCCGCCGAATTTATCATCCGCTTGCCTATTATAAGCGGAAACAAAAGCTTGCTTAAAACGGTTTTATTAGCTAAGATTTATTAGGTCACTACAGTAAAATAGGTTTAGAGTCCTTATGAGTTATCAATTAATTGGCAATAATAATGTGGCCAACTCCGAAATTGGGATAATTCTACCCACTTATCGAGAAGCAGATAACATTTCTAAATTAATTGAAGACATTGAAGATTTAAAATTAAATGCTTCAATACTTGTCATCGATGATTCAAGCCCAGATGAAACCGCAAAAATCGTGCAAGAAAAACAGAACAAATACAGTAATATTCTTCTGTATGTTAGACCTAAAAAAAGCGGATTAGGTACAGCTATAACCGATGGGTTCAAATTTTTTTTGTCCTCAAAACAAGCACCAAAATATATTGTTACAATGGATGCTGACTACTCCCACAACCCTAAAGCTATCCCACAACTCATATCAAGCATGTATAAGGCTGATTACGGAATAGTAATCGGCAGCAGATACTGCAAAGGAGGCAACATAAACGGTTGGCCTTTCACCAGAAAAGTAATTAGCCGAATTGCTAACTTTATAGCCAAGTTATCCCTTGGCTTAAAACCTCACGACTGCACCAGCGGCTTTCGCTGCTACTCCACAAAGTTTCTAAGAGCAACTGTTGGCAACTTGCGCAGTCATACTTATGAGATTCAAATAGAAACCATAAGACAAGCCGTTTTAAGGAATTTTAACGTAAAAGAAACCCCCATTTTATTTGTTAACCGAAAACGAGGAAAATCCAAACTCTCTTGGACTGAAATCAAAAGCTACATAACATATACTTTAAAAGCAATCGCACGTTCCTAGCTTGGTTAGCCAACACTTATTTTGAGTTAAAAGCAGAATTAAATACCCCTTGGTTGCTATTTTCGACTAAAGGGCGGCGCAGTTGACGAAACACTCTGGTACAGCTAAAATTCTTCTTTTTGCCACTCTTTTATTCCTAACGCTAAGCATAGTTCTCGCTGCCGTTAGCTTATTCCCTATAAACCCAGGCGGTAACCAAACAAGTGTTCTAATTAACAGCACTTTCAAATTAAGTCCAAATGAAACATACAGACAAGGCTTGGGCGCTTTTCGTGCCGGCGACAACATTTCACTTTTAGTACAATCCCCAATAGCGTTCCAGAAAAATTTTTCAATAGTAACTGATAACGACTTGAGTTATTCTAATTCTTCACAATCAGATATTAACTACTCGTTTACTGCAGGCGCTGACTATTACGACGCAGTTTTTTTCACTGACTCACCTAATGCCGGCATGGTTCACTTTCAAGCTTCTGTTCAAGAACCAAAAGCTCTCTTTCCATATTCGTGGCTTAATGAAGCCTCAAAAATCATGTTCCTGCTCAGTTTAGGTCTAGCAATGCTTGTAACGTTAAAAATACTATTCTCCAACTCCTCCAAGTTCAAGCTAACCAAGTTCAGCATGCCATCTCTTAGCATGAAAAACCGCCGACGCCTCTTAATCTTACTTTTGCTATCGCTGACGATTTGGCTTTTCCTTCTCGCAATAAACTCTAATCAACTTGCAACATTCCAAAATTGGTATACCGATAATGCCAGAGACTCTTACGCTTCCAGTTTGTTTCTTAAAGATGGTTTTTCGATTTTTAATCAACCCTTAGGCAAACTAGCAAACCTTGACAATTCATACTACAAGTTTGTAACATGGCCAGAAATGCCCCACCTGTACCCATTAGGCAGCGTTTTCTTGTTCTTACCTTTTGGCGTTCTTCTCCAAAAAGGTTTTGACCCATCCTTGATTTACAAAATTGAGATAGCCATATTTCTGGTATTTGCCACTGTTTGCCTTTATTTTTTCCTTAAAAATTTCTTGAAAAAGGACATGGCTTTGCTGCTCAAACTTGTAGGAGTTTACATTATTTATGTTAGTCTGGTAGTTTACGCAGCTGATGGCATGTTTGATTCAGTTGCTTTCCTGCTTTCTTTATTTGCTCTATACATGTTTATGACGGAGCGTTACGATTACTTCTTTTTGCTTGTTGCTGTTTCCGTATTTTTTAAATATCAAGCAGGCATTTTCCTTTTGCCCCTAATCATTGTTGGTTTAATCAAACTTTTCCAGACAAACAAGTTAAACAGTTTACTAAGGAATAAAGCTGTAATTGCTGGCGCCATTTTCGGGTTTGCCAGCATCTTCACTGCTTATTTAAGCACGCCATACTTTCTGGCAACCGATCCACAATTGATAATGAATGGTATCAACGCTTTTTCTTCCAACACGCAAATCACCTGGACACTTCAATCCTTCTCAGTTTTGCTGACGCTGGCGGTCACCATTGCTTATGCAGTTTACATGCTAAACAAGAATAGTTTGCTTTTTCTTTCAGCGCTTTTCCTGCTCTTACCAAGTTTTATGCTGCCTTACTTCCAAAATTGGTACTTACCTTTCATTTTCATATACGCGCTGATTCCCCAGCAGAAAAAAGAGTTAGAAGTCACCATGCTCTGGTTAATCTTTATGATTTTCATGCTCTCTTTCGGTAGCATCTCCTTTAATCCACTGCAGATTTTAAATGGATTGGAGCATTTGGTTTAAACCCTGAAATAATATATAATTTGACTATGCAGGCGGTATATAGATAAATTTAGGAAGAGTAATCACTATAATCATTAGCAAAGGGGCAGGGGAACATGGAGGCTTCTCGAGACTTCGTTTATCAAAAATTCTGCGAATACTACCGAGACCCCTCCACTGTTATTCCTGCACCAATTCTTCTTGGCCAAAGAGAATTTGGCTATCTGCTCTTCAAGGAACGGTTTATGGTTAGGCACAAAAGGTTTGAGGGAATCAGCAGCCTGAGATCAGTGCTGAATCAAACTGTTCCATCAGATGTTTATCATTCTTGCGCTTACTATGAAAACCCAGATTTTGACATGGACAAAAAAGGCTGGTTAGGCGCTGACTTAGTCTTCGACATAGACGCTGATCACATTCCAACTTCTTGCGATAAAATCCACGATGAATTCACGTGTAGCAAATGCGGCTTCAGCGGCAGAGGAATAACTCCCGAAATCTGCCCAGCCTGCGAAGCGACAAAATTTGAAACCAAAACTTGGCCCTGCGAGCTTTGCATTAAATCGGCTCGTGAAGAGGCCGCCAAACTGATTGATATGTTAGAGAACGATTTTGGTTTTTCTTTAGATGAGTTGCATGTGTTTTTTTCTGGTCACCGAGGATACCACGTGCATGTTGAGAATGAAGCAGTACGTTCATTAGATGCTATGGCAAGAAAGGAAATCGTTGATTACGTTACCGGATTAGGCTTAACTATACTCGATAAAGACGCAAAAGAAAAACGAGGAAAGCGTGCGACTAAAAAATTTAACCTACACAACTTTGGCTGGAACAAACGACTAAAATTAGGAATGCAAAATTTTCTCCTCAACGCAACCCAGGAAGATTTGAAAGACATTGGTTTAAAGAATAATGCACTTTTAAAAAACAAGGAAGCTATCATTAAACGTTGCATAAACGATGGCAGATGGGAGAGCATTCACGGAGTCAGCGTTCAAACATGGCTAAAACTGGCTGAGCATGTGAAGGATTTGCAGTCGTCAAAGATTGATACGGTTGTCACTACCGATGTTCACCGTTTAATTAGGATGAACGGCACTTTGCATGGTAAAACAGGACTAAAAAAAGTGGAGTTTCCAGCTAAAAACCTGCAGGATTTTGATCCGTTCACTGGAGCGGTAGCTTTTAAAAAGGGCAAGGTAAAAGTGTTGGTCTCTGATGCGCCAGAGTTTAAGTTGGGTGGAGAAACTTTGGGTCCATACAAGAATGAGACGAAAGAGTTGCCTGTTGCTGCGGCAGTTATGCTTATCTGTAAGGGAAGGGCTAAGGTGGCGAACTAAATGTACAATGAACTTTACGCGGCATGGCGAAGAGAAATTGAAGAGGCTTCGCTTGGAGGTTTACCGCCTGACTTCTACGCTAGAATAGCAGATTACCTAAGGCGAATAAGAGAAGAGGGCAAGATGCTTGACAAAAAATCAGTTAAAGTAAACCTGCTGGACCGTGAAGCGCAGAACGTAAAGCGGATGCTTGAGGAGCTGCTTTGGGCAAGATACAAAAAACTAGTCAAAACAATCACCCAAAACCAAACATTGCCGTCAGAGTTGCTAACGGTTGAAGAAGCCAAGATGTGCGAGAGTTTTGTCACTTTCAGTGGCGCGTATCGGAAGTTTGCTGAAGGTCTCATGCAAGGTCAAACTGTTAAAGTGGAGGCTGAAGTGAGTCATAAACGGATGACTTTAAGATTTACAAAAAGCACTCCAGCCATCATTGGTTTAGACATGAAAACTTATGGGCCATTTATGGCTGAGGATGTTGCTTCTTTGCCTGTTGAGAATGCGAAGATTTTTGTTAAACAGGGCTTAGCTGTGATGGTTGAGGTTTCCTGAGATTTCTGTGGTTAGAGCTGATTTTCCACCTTTAATTTTTCGCCATAAACCTTGGCTTGCAAGAATAATCAATGGATAAGAAACAATCCATGCTATCGCGTATAGTGGGCCGTAATAGAAGTGGAACGTTTGTACTTGGTTTGAGTTTATGCCATACTGCATGCCAATAGTGAAGATTGTGACTATCCTCATAACATTTATGAAATATGTGACGGTGGCGCCAACGATGAAGTATCCTGTTTTAGCTTTCCAAGAGATTGGCATCTGCTGCAAAAACAGCAAAGCAACAGCCGTATAAATAAGAAAGCTTTCAATACCTGCACAAGGCCAAGCTATAGCGAATTTAGCTGTTCCCAATGGTCCTGTAGCTTGCAGGGTTGGCATGCCATTTTGCGTTACAAGCGAAGTCGTGCATCCCATTAAGCCTAGGACGCGAGCGGCAAGCGTGGCGGTTGTTGGAACAAATATTTGGAATGGTGTAAACTGCCCGTTGGGAAAAACGTTATCGATAGTGTATAGAACTCCGACTAAACCGACAAACAAAGCGGGTAAAGCAAAACCTGCTAAACCCTTTTTCCCAAAAGACAGGAAAATAGTTAAGCAAAAAAGACCTGCGAAAACAAGGTATTCAATTGCAAGAGGCATTGAATCGTAAAAAGCAACGCCGTTTTGCAGGGATAAGTTTGCAATTGCAGCGTTTAACCCGAAATAATACTCCGAAATCACGTATATTGTAGGAAGTAACAAGGCTATGGCAACAGCGGCGAGCTTTGCTTTGTTTTGCTTGCTTATTTTTGACTTGAAGATTTCCCAATTGAGAATAAACTCCAGCGCTATCAACCAAATAAAGAATAACTGGGAGGTTCTGCCCTTCCACATTAACTGAAAAGAATCTTGAGCGCTAAGATTAAGGTACGGATCAGCTGGGTTCAGCCCATATAGTAGAGCTAACGGAGCGACGAAAGCCAACAGCGGCAACAGTTTAACGATGACATCTGAGCCCACGTACCGTTTAATCCTTGAACCAACATTTATCATGAATTTTCAATACCCTTAATTCAGCACCACAGACTACGCTTTCTCAATCTAAAAAAGCATACGTCATCCTAGAATAATAGACCTTACTTCTTGAAGAGAGCAGAATCCTTATGTTAACCCAAAACGGTAGGCGCCAGGGAAGGGATTCGAACCCCATTTTACTAGTAAACCTTTTGTTATAGTAAAAACAAAACCACGCTTGATGCTTCAATATGCAAACCTTTAAGCGTTAACTATTGCATGCATAATACTGGATGTCAATCCTTCACGTTCAATTTAACATATTGGGTCTTCACTTTCCGTAAAAAAGATTTTTTGCCAGTCATAGCAACTCGAGAGTTAAACTCTTCGAGGATAAAAGTAAAATAGTGAGAACATGATTTCAATTACTAACATGATAGCTCAACGTGGTAACATTCTTTGAAAGAAGTTATCAACAAAACAAGTAATAAAGAAATAAGGGGGCAACAAATCTGACCAAGAAAGACGAGAACTTATGGAAGGTCTACGACGCTATAAATGAATTGACGCGTCTCGCAGATACCAAAGCAACAGCGATTTTAGCGGTTGATGGTATAATGAGTGGGTTTTATTTCTCCAATGCAACCACTTTGCGGAACCTATTAGCCGGAAAACCGATTGAGTACATTCCTCTCGCGCTTTCAGTTTTTTTCATAATCAGTTCTGCCAGTTTTTCTGCACGCTGTCTCTTACCACGAGTGGTGCAAATTTCCGGAAGTGACGTGGTCTCCTTCACTGAAATAGCAAAAAAACGAGATGCTAATGCATATTTGATATGTGTTAAAGAAACCATGAAAAATAACGACGGCTTTAGCGCTCAGCTTTGTCAGCTAATATGGTCAATTTCGAAAGTTGCCCAAAAGAAATTGGAGATAGTTGGTTGGGCTGTAACCTTTTTTGTCTTGGCTTTGTTGGCTACTATAGCACTAGTAATAACCATCATCTTATGATAAGTCGTGCAGGTCGGCTCAAGCAGATTAAGCGGCCTATGGGAGTTGCTACTGAATTGACTTTATGGAAGACTGCCAGTCCTCCTTGACAATGGTCAATTCGACCAGTAAATTGACCTAGCACGCTTTACCGGGAGTAAGTTAGCTCTAATCAATCGAAAGAATACCGTATGCAAGATGATCGAATCCTTCTTTCTGAAGCTTCGCCTCGCACTCAAGATATCGTTTCCTAACTTCGTCTCTGCGCTTTGGGTCACGAACATAGAATTTACAGTCTGCCTTAAGGTGAAGCTTAGTGATTGGCATAGGGTTTTCTTGTTCCTTTTTGCCGTTAATGCGCCATAACTTCTCGTCACGAAGCAACTTCCAGGAAACCCTGTTATCACCAAATAGTTTTTTCGCCTTTTCATGCACGAACCATCTTTCTTCTTCGCTATTTCCCAGCGTGTATACTAAAACCACAGCACGGACGGAAGCGCCTTTGGATAATTCCTCATATCCGCGGATCGCCTCAAGTGCAGCCATTGTCATTTCATATCCATGCGGTCCTCCGTCTGCGCTTATCGGCAAAACATCAGACTCAGGTTGTATGGCGAACGGCATGTTAACAATGAAAAGCACTCGGTCTCCTGAGTTTCCACGAAGAACTAGTGGAATGCCTTCAGTGATATTGTTAAGTCCTATAAGGCACCCTCCAGGCGTTTGATTGCTGACTCTGTTCAGCAGGCGGTTAATTGCCGCAAAGCTCATGGCTCTAGTATTTATGTCTAAGCCAACTCGGCAAGCTCTTCCTTGATACTTCAGCATATTGTGGCCACAGCCGCATGCAGGATCGATTATTGTCGTCGCCCACTTTTGCCAGCCAAGGTCTTGGATTGCCTTTGAAAGAAGATCGCTCTCATCAGCGAACGGGAAAACCCTGAATTGACTGGGAACCCACAGGCCATCAGTAAGAAAAACTTTGTTTCCAAAGATTGTAATCTTCACCTGAAGAAGGTCATCGTGTTCGAGCTCAAGCCTATTCAGAAGACGAGCTTCGAAATCATTTTTAGACACCATGCTATCTGGGAGATGAAATTGGGAGCCTTCAAACTGCTCTGAGTCCTCCCAGCTCCGATAGTTTTTTGAGAAAGCGATGGAACGTATAATATTCACGAGACCATCACGTAGCTTAAGGTCCCTGGCCAACTCAAGCTGAATCTGGTTCAGCACATCTTCTTGAACAAACATTCTGGTACCTCACTAATCCTCATTTTTGACCTTCAGGGTCTTAATCTCATGCTTGTCTGTCCATATCGGTGTGTGAGCTGGGTGCATCCTGCTGAAAGATGCGTAGGGTTTGATAAGATAGAGTTTCAGCGTCTTCCAGAGTTCCTCAGCTAAGTCACGGACGTCCTGAACAGATAGTGGTCTAAGCGAATTGGAGAGTGCATTTCGAAGCTCGGCAAGTGTATTATCGTCCGATGGTTCCCATGGCGTCCGTGGCTTTAAAGATCCTTCCTGACTGAGCAGTAGTAGTGGATATGGATTGCCACCACAAACGCCTTTTAGTCGTGTCCAGCCTAGGTGGAACACATTGGTCATCTTTCTGTTTTGATCAAAGGTTAGAAACCAGGCGACATCCAGGGAGCATCTGACACGGCCAGGAGGGGTATTGCTACACAGCCGAAATCCTAGATCTATGTCTACACCAAGATAATCGATAATATCCTTCATGATTGACTTATTGGGGTCACCAGCGTCAGGGTCCACGATGTCAGAGTTCCCCTGGATAACAGGGGAAGCTGTTTCTGCTCTAAAGCTGATCTGCTTGTTGCGAATAGGGAATCCGGCAGTCCACACGCAGCCTTTGATGCCAAGGTCCTCTTCGAGCAGATTTGAATCCAGCAAAGATACTGTATCAATGAAAGCTTTCACCGAAGTAACAAACGACGGAAATCCTTCGTTTTCCTCCCCTGGATAAACAAAGTCCCGGTAAAGAAGTTCGTCTCCATTGATCTTCCAAAGCTTTGGCATCGAGAAATTACAGGTAGCCTGCCTTGGTTGCTCTAGTTCACTTCGTTTTGTTTGTATCTGATGCAAGAACTCATCATGAAACGATTGAAAGATCCTCTCAAATTTTCCAGGCCACGCGGTTGGTTCCGTACCCGGGGGGTGGCGCGTCTTGTAATCAGTCGCATTCACCAAATCTGCCGAGAAGAACACTATAAGTTGCTGTCGGCGAACGGGTAGCCCAGCGCATTTGTCTGTCATATATCTTGTTTTGTCGCTGATTTCTTATTTAGTTTTCGATAGGTACAATGCCTTTTTACCAATAATCTCTCTTCCTAGTCATGGCTAAGAAGAAAAACTAAGGATGCGTTGGGGAAATTAGAGGACTCGCAAGCAACAATTATGTAAGTTCTTCTCGCAAGAAAAGCTGAAAACGAGCCATGATTTGATTTTTTATATGGTGAGGAGGGTGGGATTCTAGCCCCAGTTTACTAGTAACGGGTGCTGTGTTTGATATTCAAGTTAAATCACTAATAAGTGGTGATCATTTAAAAGACTAACGAGGGGTGTGCATAATTTTAAATCTAGAGAGCGCCTTCTTGTCATCATGGAAGCCTGTGAACTCGTCAGGCTAATCGTCAACAAAACAGTCATTCCAGCAGAACCCAAAAGACGCGGAAACCCAGGCTACGGACAACTCA
>Ga0208687_1000120_pt1 | contig 79604 bp, 73 predicted proteins | sample June2015DPH_6_10_FD_184695 | JGI IMG/M metagenome (GOLD analysis project Ga0208687, IMG submission 184695) | Peatland microbial communities from SPRUCE experiment site at the Marcell Experimental Forest, Minnesota, USA - June2015DPH_6_100... | ecosystem: Environmental > Terrestrial > Soil >...
TCATGCGCACCGCGTATTCCAGAAGGAATCCCATTCTTGCTTGGTCTACTTTGATTAATTCAGCCATGTGCTTTGCCGTGCGAGCGCGTTCTGGCAGGATGTTGGGAATGTGCCATCCTGTAACAATTTGTAGGGGCAGGGTCCTCGCCCGCGAGGAGTTGCCTCAACTCGGCATTTATGCTCTTCAGAAGCTGGGCCAAGTTGTGCCCCTGTCTAGCCGAGGCCTCTTCGGCTTCTACTGCAACCTGCTAAAGGCTCGCGGCTGACCGTAACATAAGCTCTTCAAAGGGTCAAGGGCTGCTCGCACCTCAATTCTTATTCTCTTCCCTGCCCTGTTCTAGACGACAACCCATCACCCAGTCCCGTCAGGAGGTGAAAGCAGAGTCTAGCCGTTTTCGTACATCGAGTTGCCCAAGTGGATACGAGCTTGCGGCGTCCCGACGGTGAAACAAACGAAATTGCGCTTGACTTACGTCGATCCTATGGGTAAGAATGACCAAACCACCGCAATTATAGTGGGCTCATTATTCTAAACCGAAACGGGGGTGTAGATCGGTTGGCTGAAGTAAGACTTCAGGACGGAGAGTCCTTGGAAAACGCGCTTCGCCGCTTCAAACGTAAGGTTCAGCAGGAAGACATCATAAAGGAAATCAAAAGACATTCTTTCTACTTGAAACCTGGTGAGAAAAAGCGAGTCAAGGCGGCCTTGGCTCGTAAGAGGGCACGCAAGAAGGCTAGACACGAACAGGATTAGGGATCTAGAAGCAGCGGGAGAGTGGGAACCACACAAGCCTCGCGGTGTTCAACCACTTCGCAACCTATAGCGGGTGGGGCCCTGTTCGAGCAGGGGAGTACGGCTATGGAGTACCGGGATAGGGTCCTGAAGTGTATGGACTGCGGCGCGGAGTTCGTTTTCACTGCCGGGGAGCAGCTTTTCTTCGCTGACAAGGGTTTTAAGAACGAGCCAAAACGTTGCAAGCCTTGTAAGTTAAAGCGGAGTCAAGGACTGAGCGGGCAGAGCTACCATCGGGCCGAAACCACGACCACATGCACCCAGTGTGGGAAAGAGACGACCGTACCCTTTAAGCCGACTCAGGGGCGACCGGTCTACTGTCGGGAGTGTTTTCAGCAGCGGCGGACCTCCGCCAGCCCGGCCTAATCTCACCTCAAACACTTCCAGCCTGGCAAACTCGGGGTGGCGTGTGTCCAATTTGGGAGCTCGACCACGTTGCAAGAAAAGCCATTCTAATGCCACTCTGAAGATCGGCCGGCGACGCTAGTCAGACTAGAGCTTTCCGCGCTCAGCTACCAGCCCTTAGCCTTGATGGGTTTTTGCCATGCCCACATTCCAGCTTCTCAATTTCGGTTGCCGCGCGAGCCAGGCGGACGGTGCTGCGATCAAGAAGCAGTTGCTCGAATCGGGCCTCCAGGAGGTGGAGGAGATTTCTGCCAGCCAAGTGGCGATTCTGAACACCTGCACCGTCACCGCCAGGGCGGATGCCGAAGTCCGGCAACTGGTCCGCCGCATCCACCGGGCCAACCCTCTGTGCCGGATTCTGGTCACCGGCTGTTATGCGCAGCGTTCGCCGGCGGAAATCGCCCAACTTGGCGGTGTCGTCTGGGTGGTTGGGAATTCCCACAAGCACCTCATTGCGGACCTGCTGAGGTCGAGCCTGCAAACCGGCGACCGAGGGCCGGAGAGTGAACCCGGTTATCAGAAGTCAGGAGTCAGAAGCCGGAAGTCAGAAGCCCTGGGACGAAGCCAGTTGGTGCAAATTCAGCAACCTGGAGCTACGGCAGCGAGTTCCAATGGGACGGCAGAGCGTTATCATTTTCCGGAGGGAGAACCACCGACTGTCCTGGTGGGAGAGATTGCCGACGAATTCCACTTTGCTCCCGTATTCCCGGACGACCGCACTCGTCCCACGCTCAAGATTCAGGACGGCTGCAACGCGCGTTGCGCCTTTTGCGTGATTCCATCCGTCCGTGGCCGCAGCCGCAGCCTCGCCCCCGCGCGGGTTGTCGAGCAGGTCCGCGAATTGGAGCAGAGAGGGTACAAGGAAATCGTTCTTTCCGGGATCAACCTGGGAAGCTATGGGCGCGACATTGACCGTGGCATTACTTTTCTCAGTCTTCTCGAGAGGTTGTTGGCGGAGACTGCCATCGCGCGCCTGCGCATAAGCTCCATTGAGCCGATGGACGTCAGCTCCGCGCTCATCCGGCTGGTGGCCGAAGAGCCACGCATGGCGCAGCACTTCCACATCCCATTACAGAGCGGGTGCAGCCGGATTCTCCGTCTGATGAACAGGAGATACTGGCCCTCACAATACGCCGAGCGTATCCTTGCCATCCGCGAGCGCATCCCCAACGCCGGCATCGGCGCGGACGTGATGGTCGGCTTCCCCGCCGAGACGGACCAGGACCACGCCACGAGCGCCGCCTTCATCGAATCGCTGCCCTTCACCTATCTGCACATTTTCCCGTATTCAGCTCGACCCCACACGCCCGCCGCTGCCTCACCCCACCAGGTGAACGGCCGGGTGGCCCGCGAGCGCGCCCAGGAAATCCGCTCTTTGCTCACTCGCAAGCGCCAGACTTTTCTTCAGGCACAAGTCGGCCGTAAGCTCTCGGCCGTCACGCTCGACGAATCCGAAACCAGTGAGCGCGTGGCGCTCAGCAGCAATTACCTGAAGATTGTCCTGCCCGGCTCGAACCTCCCGCAAAACACGCTCCTCGATATCCAAGTGGGGCGAGTTCATGAGGGCCTGCTCTTCGGCTTTCCTGCCTAGCCCACGCCAGGTTTTGACAGCCGCACTAGGGCCTATCCGTCACCGTTTTGTACAAATCCTTGCAGCCAGGCTCGGCCTTCCCGCTCGACACTCACCTAGTGGCGCCCTTACAACAAGGCGACATGGAGAGGCAACCCGTCCCGCCAGTTTCAGGAACTCGGAGCTCGCACGGAGTCACCCCCGCCCAAACCTCTTCTGTTCATTGCCACTGTTGATTGCCAAAACTCCACTTTTATCTTGACTCCCGGCCTACTTGAGGGTAAATTGTGAACCAGGAGGCGGGAGCCTTCTCAGCTAAATCTTATACTTTTATTAAACGCGGTGCGCGGCCTAATAGCCGTCTCGAACTCGGTTGTGTCCAGGCCGGGTCAGACGGATGCGAAGGGCAAACCTGACCACTATGGAGGACTCCAGTGAAACACTCAATTGAGTTACGAACGGCCGTAGCAGCGGCCGTGCTTGTGTTCGCTTTCGCAATGTCCGGACTGGCCCAACAGTCGGGCCCAGGATCCCCAAAAGGGGTATCACTCCAATCAGCGCCCTCGGGTGTTCCATCCGCGCCGGGCACACTATTCATCCCTCAATCCAGCCAGCCGCAAACGGTCCCGGCGGGTCACTATTTTGCGGCCCATACCAACGTTGAGATTTTCATTCCCCACGGACTCAACCCTGACGAAGCGCCGCCGTTCCCTGGGTACGGCTATGAGACGCCCGCTTCGATCGCTTGTCATTATGGCCTCGTCACAACTAGCGCATCACCGAATTGTAATCCCAACTCAACCACGGTCAACCCCACTGGCGGCAGCCAGACCATCGCGATCGTCGATGCCTATGACGACCCGGCCGCCCCAGGTGACTTGGCTTGGTTCTCAGACGTGTTCGGCCTTCCCTTGTCAGCGTCGCAGTTCCAGGTGGTTTGGGCCAACACCAAGGCGTCCTCCTGCGGTTGGCTTGGGTATCTCCCGACAGATTACACGGGCGGCTGGGAAGTAGAGGAGTCGCTGGATATCGAGTGGGCCCACGCGATGGCGCCCTCAGCCAAAATCTACCTGGTGGAAGCGTGTTCAAACTACGATTCCGACTTGCAGCAGGCCGTGCTTGTCGCCAACAATCTGGTGCAATGTGGGAACCCGGAAAACAACTCGGGGGGCGTCGGCACTTGCCCCGCGGGCAGCACGGGTAAGGGCGAAGTTTCTATGAGCTGGGGAGGCGGGGAGTTCTATGGCGAGAACGCCAGCGATGCGTGCGCTACTATGGATGACTCATGCTTCACCAAGCCCGGGGTCGTCTACTTTGCAGCGTCGGGCGATTCGCCCGGGGTCGTTTATCCCTGTACTTCTCCGAACGTTGTGTGCGCCGGCGGCACCACCATGCGCCGCAACGCCGCGACTTTCAACTTCCTACAAGAGGCTGGTTGGGTCTTCGGCGGCGGCGGCCAGAGCTCCATAGAAACGATCCCAAGTTACCAGAGTACCTACATTCCCTCTGCTTGCAGTACTCACCGTTGCGTTCCAGACTTGTCCTTTGATGCCGATCCCTATACGGGGGTCTATGTCTACGACACCTTCCCCATCGAGGGCATTTATTACTACGAGTGGCTCGTAGTCGGCGGCACCAGTGTCTCAGCACCGTCGCTCGCCGGCATTGTAAACACCGCCGGTAACTTCGCCACTTCGCAGGGCGCAGAGGCTGCCTGGATCTACTATTTCAGTGGCCCCACGTTTGCTGGGGGCTACTTCACCGACATCACGAACGGCTTCTGCGGCTTTTACATGGGTTTCTCAGCCCCGGCAGGCTATGACTTCTGCACCGGCGTCGGCGTCGACAAGGGCTACTATGCGAAGTAAACTTTTCTCCGGCCCAGACCGGGCGCAACGCGAGGGAACGGTTTGCCGTCCCTGCTTTTTCTTTAACCTGAGATAGGCATCGGGGGACGGCTTGCCGTTCCCCTATTCTCACCGCCCGAGCCAGTAGCGCTGGGCCAGCCTCGCCACTACCGGCGACAAGGTCAAGCCTCAATCAGAGGTAGGCTTTGTCGATGTAGCGCCAGGACCAGTCCTGGCCGGGCTCAACGGATTTCATCTCCGGGTGGCCCGTGTGCTTGAAGTGTGCGGCGGCGTGGCGGCCGGTGCTGCGATCAAGAAGCAGTTGCTCGAATCGGGCCTCCAGGAGGTGGAGGAGATTTCTGCCAGCCAAGTGGCGATTCTGAACACTTGCACCGTCACCGCCAGGGCGGATGCCGAAATCCGGCAACTGGTCCGCCGCATCCACCGGGCCAACCCTCTGTGCCGGATTCTGGTCACCGGCTGTTATGCGCAGCGTTCGCCGACGGAAATCGCCCAACTTGGCGGTGTCGTCTGGGTGGTTGGGAATTCCCACAAGCACCTCATTGCGGACCTGCTGAGGTCGAGCCTGCAAACCGGCGACCGAGGGCCGGAGAGTGAACCCGGTTATCAGAAGTCAGGAGTCAGAAGCCGGAAGTCAGAAGCCCTGGGACGAAGCCAGTTGGTGCAAATTCAGCAACCTGGAGCTACGGCAGCGAGTTCCAATGGGACGGCAGAGCGTTATCATTTTCCGGAGGGAGAACCACCGACTGTCCTGGTGGGAGAGATTGCCGACGAATTCCACTTTGCTCCCGTATTCCCGGACGACCGCACTCGTCCCACGCTCAAGATTCAGGACGGCTGCAACGCGCGTTGCGCCTTTTGCGTGATTCCATCCGTCCGTGGCCGCAGCCGCAGCCTCGCCCCCGCGCGGGTTGTCGAGCAGGTCCGCGAATTGGAGCAGAGAGGGTACAAGGAAATCGTTCTTTCCGGGATCAACCTGGGAAGCTATGGGCGCGACATTGACCGTGGCATTACTTTTCTCAGTCTTCTCGAGAGGTTGTTGGCGGAGACTGCCATCGCGCGCCTGCGCATAAGCTCCATTGAGCCGATGGACGTCAGCTCCGCGCTCATCCGGCTGGTGGCCGAAGAGCCACGCATGGCGCAGCACTTCCACATCCCATTGCAGAGCGGGTGCAGCCGGATTCTCCGTCTCATGAACAGGAGATACTGGCCCTCACAATATGCCGAGCGTATCCTTGCCATCCGCGAGCGAATCCCCAACGCCGGCATCGGCGCGGACGTGATGGTCGGCTTCCCCGCCGAGACGGACCAGGACCACGCCACGAGCGCCGCCTTCATCGAATCACTGCCCTTCACCTATCTGCACATTTTCCCGTATTCAGCTCGGCCACACACCCCCGCCGCTGCCTCACCCCACCAGGTGAACGGCCGGGTGGCCCGCGAGCGCGCCCAGGAAATCCGCTCTTTGCTCACTCGCCAGCGCCAGACTTTTCTTCAGGCACAAGTCGGCCGTAAGCTCTCGGCCGTCACGCTCGACGGATCCGAAAGCAGTGAGCGCGTGGCGCTCAGCAGCAATTACCTGAAGATTGTCCTGCCCGGCTCGAACCTCCCGCAAAACACGCTCCTCGATATCCAAGTGGGGCGAGTTCATGAAGGCCTGCTCTTCGGCTTCCCTGCCTAGCCTCTCTGCCGGAGAACCGGTCTCGCGCTATGATAAGTAGCGCGCTGCATGATTCGAGCGGATCTGAATCCCTGCTGGACAGACGGACCAGAATTGCTCAGAATATTCCCTAGCAACGCAACTCCCTGATTTCGATGGCAGGGGAGGTGGGATGGTGAAACTTGAGCACTCCGCAAATCCCGGCGCAGGATAACATCCCCATCAGCGAGTACGTCAAAGGAAAATTCGTCCCGCTCTCACACCTGGCCCACGGCTGGGAGATCCACTCCATGCTCACGCTGACTCCTGCGGAGGAGCGGACCATGGTGAGAGAACCGGCTCAGGCAGTTCCGGCGGGCATCGCCGAGCGGATCGGCCCGCTTCGAGTCCTGATGGTTCCTTACATCGCTTGTATGGACTCCGGGGATGTGGTCTGCCCGGCTAAACCCAAAGGTGAGACTCACACGGCCGCCTGGGTTGAAACAAGTGAAAGGACCCATCTCCTCCTCGCCTGTCGGGAAGTGGACCCCCACGACACCGGGTTCGAGTTCCTGGCGAGTGTCGCCGAGTTGCTGCGGCCACGTCTTACCAGTTCGGAACTCGCCGCCTACGATGAGCTCCTGGATGAGGAGCTTCGCCACGGAGTGCGAGGCGAGATTGATGAAGAATCCCTCACTGCCAAGCAGGCACTGCTCGCCATTCGCCCCTGGCGCCGTAGTCGCCTTCAGTATGAGCCCTACCGGGACATCTCCCTGGTGAGCACGGTAGCTGAATACATGCACGGCTTGTGGCACGACGTCCAGATCCGGGTGGGACCCGAACACCTCCCCCTCCAACAGTTGCGCCGCCGTATGATCCTGATGTCCACCCTCTTTCCGCCCAACCCTGGCTATGCAGTGTTCGCAAAGGACTTGGAAGAGGAGCCGAAAACGGAAGAAGGAGCGGCCCAAACTGGAAACCAGAAACCAGAAACTGGAAATTAGAAATCAAAGGGAAACAGTCAACACCGGGCACGGACCCTTTTGGATGACGCGGTGGGTTGTGGAACCAAAGATGGCTAGGTCCAGAGCATTGCGGCCGCGCACTCCGAGGATGATGAGGTCCGTATCCGCTTCACGGGCGGAGCGGATGATCTCCTCGTAGGGCTTGCCGACTCGCAGACGGGGCTTAAGGAGATTGCTATTCCGGGCGGAGGGTGGCAGCAAGCCCTCGAGTTGCTGTACCACCTCGGACGTGACCGCGGTGAGATCCTTGTGCAGCGGGAAATCCTCCATGACGTGCAGCAACGTCAGTTCGGCTTTATATTCCTCAGCCAGGGAGAGCGCATAAAGTAAGGCCCGCTCGGAATAAGCCGAAAAATCCACCCCGAAAAGGATCTTCCGCAAATGCACCGGCTCGACACTGTCCCCCGGGGCCACAAATTCGTGAGCGGGTTTGCGCACTGCCAGGACGGGACAGCGCGCCTTTCTCAGGACCTTTTCCGTGACCGAGCCGAGGAGGATGTGGTCCAGGCCGTGCCGGCCGTGCGTACCCATCACGATCAGGTCCACGGCTCGCGTTTGGGCAAAGGCAAGGATTGTATCCGTCACATCACCTTCGTCCACGAAGCTCTCAATCTCAACTCCCTCACCACGGTGTTTCCGCACAAAATCCTTAAGTTGCTCCCGGGCAAAAGCTGAAAGGCCCTGCGAAACCTTGTCGATCGCTTCCGCATCGATGTAGGAAGGATAGGCCGAGAATGCCAGGTGGAGAACGTGCTCGAGCAGCAGTTTGCTCTTATAGCGCCGTGCCAGTGACTGCGCGTATTCAAAAGCCCTTGTGGAAAACTCTGAAAAATCCAGCGGGCAAAGGATTCGTTCCAGCTTCAAGGGAGCTCCTCACAAGATAAGATTCATGGTCGATTCCTTGGTTGCGTTCAGACTCCTCATAAGAACAGTTGCGGCGAACCCAAACTGGCTCGAACACTGCCCAAAGCCGATGTGGCGGCACGTGACATGCCAGGAATTCAACATTGTTGCGTGTAAAAGATACGCAATGATGCGGCCGATCTCTTCCTTTAAGATCAGGCCAATACAACCAGTTAGCTGCTAAGGGACAAATGGTCATGGCTACAAACAAGAAGGAGCGGATTGAGTCATTTGCCACAAGACCCCTGAAATTTCGCGCAACTTATTTGAATGCAAGGTGCTAGCGAGGTCGAGGAAACTGCTAGCTTTTGCTATACTCGGCTGTTAGAGAATTAACAGATGTGCAAACCTGGCATTTAGAGTGCTACATCAATCATGGCGGTGCTGAAATCGGGGCAAAAACTGCGCCTCGACGAGACTACAGCACTTTTGGGAGGGTCTGATCTTTGAACATCATTCGGCCACTGTTACTATTGACTCTTGCAGCCTTCATCGCTGCCTCCATGGGGATGAGCAAGGCGGAATACGGCAAGAAGGAAGGCAAGCCTTGCACCTTCTGCCACCCACCCGGGAAGTTCAAGGAGCTTACCGACGCTGGAAAGTACTACAAGGAGCATAACCACTCGCTCGAGGGTTATAAGGCCGACGAGAAGAAGTAGTTGCAGAAGTTAGTCGAGCAGGGGGTCGGGCCTATTTCGGCAGGCCCCCTTCTCTCGTGCCTCAGAAAATCGCTTACGCAAAAACATGCCCGAAAACCAAGAAATTCCTGCTGGAAGGCCGGAACAGGCACGCACTCGTGGCCTCTCGGGGCCGCTGGCGAATACCTTGCGTCCGATATTTTATCTCAGCCACAATCTGGTTAGTCGCCTTGGCGTGGTCCTGACGACCAGCTCCGGCGTGACTCTGGTACTGGCTTACTTTTTCCAGCTTTTTGGCATGGTCTACAACCCTTACGCCGGCATATTAGTTTTCCTTCTGCTGCCCGCGGTGTTTGTTGCCGGACTCCTCTTGATCCCACTCGGCATCTACCGCGATTTCCGCAGATACCGGCGACGCGGCACGCTACCCGTCACTTACCCCACCATCGACTTTCGCGACCCGCGCCTTAAGCGGACGGCGTGGTTCGTGGCGATTATGACCGCCCTCAATGTGCCTCTCTTCGCCGTCGCTACTTACCGCGGCACGCTCTATATGGATTCAGTGCAGTTCTGCGGGCAGACCTGTCACCAAGTGATGCAGCCCGAATACACAGCCTACCAGCGTTCCCCGCACGCGCGCGTGGCTTGTATCGAGTGCCATATTGGACCGGGGGCGCCGTGGTTTGTGCGCTCGAAAATCTCTGGCAGCTACCAGTTGCTGGCCGTGACCTTCAACCTCTATCCGCGCCCTATCCCCACGCCGGTTCATAACCTACGCCCCGCGCGCGAGACCTGCGAGGATTGCCATTGGCCGCAGAAGTTCTCGGGCGACAAGCTGGTGGTCAAAACCAGCTTCGATAACGATGAAAAGAACTCCGCCACCAAGACGGTTTTGTTGGTCCACATCGGCGGCCGCAGCCCGGATCGTCAACTGGTGGGGATTCACGGAAGGCACCTGGGCTTGGTGACTTACGAGGCGGCCGATGATAAGCGCCAGGTCATCCCCTCCGTCAATTATCAAAACCCCGATGGCTCTTTCACACAGTTTGTTTCCACGGAGGCAGCTCAGAACGGCTCAGCCCGTCACGAACGGCGCACCATGGATTGCATGGACTGTCACAATCGTCCCACACACACCTTCGACATGCCGGAATCAGCCGTCAACCGGGAGATGGCAGCGGGGCGCATCAGTCCTTCTTTGCCTTTCGTCCACAAGTTCTCGGTTGAGCTTTTGAAGCAGAACTATTCCAGCAGGTTGGCGGCTCAGACCCAATTGCCGGAAGCTTTCCGCGCATACTACAAGGCGAATTATTTTTCGCTTTACAATTCGCAGCAGGCGCAGATTGAACAAGCAGCGGCCACGGTGCTTGACATTTTCAATGGCAACATATTCCCCGAGATGAATATTGCCTGGGGAACTTACCCGAACAACCTGGGTCATACAGATTTCCCCGGGTGTTTCCGCTGCCACGATGGCAACCACAAATCGAAGGCGGGAAGTGAAATCACGCAAGACTGCAACGCGTGCCATTCCCTCCTGGCCATGGACGAGGCGGACCCCAAGGTCCTGCACGAGCTTTACCCAAGCCAATAAACACTCTTGCCCTGCGAGGCAGAATTCGGGCATCATTACACGCGGCCTCCTGACCGATCGGAGGGCAGGCAAAAAAGAAGCGAGGAGAATTCCAGAAGGAGAACATTCATGAGGCTTCTTAAGGTTCTGATCGCGATATCAATCTCTTGTGGTTTCCTACTCACGCTGGCGACGGCAAAGCCGGAATACGCCAAGAAAGAAGGCAAGCCCTGCACATTCTGCCATGTAAAGATGGGCTCCAAAGAATTGAATGACGCCGGCAAGTACTACAAAGACCACAACCACTCTCTGGAAGGGTACAAGGCGCCGGAAAAGAAATAGCTTTCAGTCGCGAGTGCCCTTAATCGCATGTGACGGGTACCCGGAATTAGCCGGGCCTCTTCCCTGCAAATGACAAGGCGGGTGTGCAACCGTGGCCGAACCTCACCTGGTGAAGGGGGGCGCCTGGGCGAGGTCATGTCTGGTAGTGCAGTAGAACGGTGCGGGATCGCCTCAGCGGAGATTTTTTCGTATCATCACAACAGCCGCGGAGTCTGATCCGTGGCCCTGGCAAGGTTCGTGCGCAGGACTGACAGTACGAGAGGAGAGCGCCTGCTTGGAAACCGCTGACCCTACTCCGCGTGGAACTGTTCAACCCGGCCGACGCTGGGTTAATCTCCTTCTAGGGAGCGGTGTCGTAGCTTCGATCATTTCCTTTATCTATCCTGCCCTGCGATACATCATTCCCCCGCCCGTGGCGGAATCCCCCAGCCGTTTTGTGGTGGCGGCGAAGGTGGGCGAACTCAAGAACAACAGCGGAAAGATCTTCAAATTCGGTTCCAGACCCGCACTCCTGGTTCGTCTGGTGGACGGCAGCTACCGGGCTTTTTCGGCTGTGTGCACGCACTTGAATTGCACGGTGCAGTACCGATCCGACCTGCGAGAGATCTGGTGCGCGTGTCATAACGGACTCTACGATCTCGGGGGGCGTAATGTCAGCGGCCCGCCGCCGCGTCCGCTCGAGATCTTTGAGGTCCACATCCAGGGTGAGGACGTGGTGGTGACCCGCACCGCCTGACTATGGCCACTCTCTACCGCAAAACTCTGAACTGGCTCGACGAAAGGTTCGGCGCCGGAAGTGTGGAGGAGTTCTTACGCCACAAGACGGTTCCGGTGAGTCGCCACATTATTTGGTACTACTTGGGTGGCATGACGCTGTTTCTCTTCATCATCCAGGTCCTGACCGGCATCCTGCTGCTGCTTTATTATCGGCCCACCCCCAACGACGCCTTCGAAAGCGTGCAATACATCATGACTCAGGTGCGCTTCGGCTGGCTCATCCGCTCCGTGCACAGTTGGTCGGCGAACCTGATGATCTTCACCGCTTTCGTTCACATGTTCAGCGTCTATTTCCTGAAGGCTTATCGAAAGCCGCGAGAACTCACCTGGCTCAGCGGCATGCTGCTGTTATTCATCCTTCTCGGTTTTGGCTTCAGCGGCTATCTCCTGCCCTGGAACACTCTTGCCTTTTTTGCCACCAAAGTGGGAACCGAGATGGCAGGTTCGATTCCAGGTGTCGGGAAATGGCTTCTAGTCTTCCTGCGGGGCGGCCAGGAAGTGACCGGCGCCACCTTGACGCGATTCTTCGGGTTCCATGTTGCCGTGTTGCCGGGACTCGCCACCCTACTGCTCGCTATTCATTTATTGCTCGTGCAGCGATTGGGGATGAGCGTTCCACCGAGCGTCGAGCGCGCCATCGCTGAGGGGCGCACCGCGCAGCGTTCCATGCCTTTCTTCCCCAATTTCTTGCTTCGCGACATGATGGGCTGGTACGCGGCGTTGGGAGTCCTGGGAGGGCTGGCCGCAATCTTCCCTTGGGAACTGGGAACCAAGGCCGATGCATTCGCTGCCGCTCCGGCGGGAATTCGGCCGGAATGGTATTTTCTTTTCATGTTTCAAACCCTGAAGTATCTCCCTGCCAAAATCCTTTTCCTGGAGGGAGAATTTGCGGGCTTGCTGGTATTTGGTGCGGCGGCAGCGGTGTGGGTCTTGGTGCCCTTCCTGGACCGCCGAATCGGCTTCGGCCGCGTGACGCGCTTATTCACCGGCCTGGGGATTTTTGTGATCGGATACATCGCTGTGTTGTCGGCGTTAGCCTTGCGTTAGAGCGCCATGAAAAATTCCATGACATTCATCGCCTTGATGTTGTTTTCGCTCAAACCTGCCTTCGCCGCTCCACCCAAAGACACCTGCATCACGTGCCACGCTGCGCTGGGGGGGGATCTAGCCAAACCCGCCACGCAGTTCGAAGTCGATGTCCATCATCAAGCCGGTCTAAGCTGTGCAGATTGCCATGGAGGCGATCCCCACGACGAGTCGATGGACGCCATGAGCCGTGCCAAAGGCTTTCGCGGGGCTCCGAAAAAAATCCAGACCCCGGATTTCTGCGCCCGCTGCCACTCTGATGCGGCCTACATGCATCGCTTCAATCCTACAATGCGGGTGGACCAGTTGAGTCAGTATCTGACCAGCGTACACGGGAAGCGGCTGAAGCAGAGTGACACCAAGGTGGCTGCCTGCGTCGATTGCCACGGTGTGCACAACATTCTTCCCGCCTCTGACACTCGGTCGCCGGTCTATCCTGCCAACGTGGCTGCAACGTGCGCTCACTGCCACTCCGACCCCCTCTACATGAAAGCCTACGGAATTCCCACCGACCAGCAAGCTCGCTACCAGAGGAGCGTCCATGCCGAGATGCTCGCGCAGGGTGACACGTCTTCTCCAACCTGTAGCACCTGCCATGGAAACCATGGCGCCACGCCGCCCGGAGTGACTTCCGTCGCTAGCGTCTGCGGCACTTGTCACGTCTTCTTTGCTCAACTTTTTGAGAAGAGCCCGCACGAAGTGGCGTTTGCCAAAATGGGATTGCCTGGGTGTGTGCAGTGCCATTCGAACCACGAAATCGTCCGGCCTACTGACGCCTGGGTGGGATCGGCGCCACAATCCGTGTGCATCACCTGCCACGCACCGGGCGATAAGGGCTACACCGCCGCGCAAGCCATGTCCGCAGATCTCGCCAATCTCAACTCCTCGCTGGCGCGCGCGGAGAAAGTGCTCAATGTCGCAGAACGCGACGGAATGGAAGTTTCGGGCGCCAAGATGGAACTGACGGACGCGAATGAGGCACTGGTGAAAGCCCGAGTCAACGTTCACACCTTCGACGACTCGGCGGTCCGAAAACTCACGGATTCGGGAGTTGAAATCGCAGCAAAGTCATACCAGGCCGGTGTGGCGGCGCTTCGCGAACGTGACTTCCGCCGCAAGGGTTTGGGAATTGCCCTTATTGCCATCGTACTTGCCATTAGTGGTCTCTATCTGAAGATTCACCAGATGGAATCCGGGAGTAAGAGCTGAGGCGTTGTCACGTAATAACCGTTCCATTCTCGGACCGAAACCCCTCCCCCGGCCCCTCTCCCCCAACTGGTCTTTACCCATATCTTGGGCTGGACACAGGGGGCAGAAGACAGAGGGGGGACCGCTGTGTCCAGCGAGAGATGTGGGACACGCTCAGCTCCCCCAAGGGGTAGAGGGGAGAGCTGATTCGACTTCTACCGCCCTCGGTCGGCTTGGCAACAGAGGGTGGCGCGTAGCAACGGGTGAGGGGGTTGTTCGGCGACCAATGCAATGGTTATTTCGTGACGACCCTTAAGCTCTGGGGCGAGAGCATCGGACAACATCGCGGCTGACGTCTCCAACACCCATCTAACACTTCTCGTCCAATCGTACGCGGACATCCACGGCCCGAAATTCTTTCGCCTCCGGGAAAACCATCAAGGGATTAATGTCCATCTCGGCAAGTTGTGGTAAGTCCTCGACGAGTTGAGAGAATCGCTGCAGGATTTCTGCCAAGCCCGCCACATCGACGGCAGGCTCGCCCCGCACTCCTTCAAGAAGCCGGTAGCCACGAATCTGGCCAATCATCTCTTGCGCCTCGAGATCGGTAATGGGCGGCACGCGAAAGACGACATCCTTGAAGGTCTCCACATAGATTCCGCCCAAGCCAAACATGACCAGAGGTCCAAACTTGGGGTCGTGAGTCATACCGACAATGACCTCGCGCCCGCCGCGCACGTACTCCTGCACCAGGAATCCCATTTGACGATCCGCGAGGGCCGAAGGCGCGTGCCGCCGCTTCACCTCCTCCGTCATCTTCCGGGCGGCAGCCATCAATTCCTCCGGCGTATGGATATCGAGCCTCACTCCCCCCACCTCCGTTTTATGGATAAGCCCTGGGGCAAGAGCTTTCAGGACGACCGGGAAGCGCACCCCTTGGGCAATTTCCCCCAGCTCTTTCACATCCTGGGCGACCGCAGCTCGAGCTACGGGAATGCCATAGCACTCGAGCAGCCGTTGCGCCTCCAGTGCAGTCAATTCAGAACGTCCTTGCCGGCGGACCTCTTTCAGAAGATCCTCAGCCGCCCCGCGATCGACGTCAAAACTCCGGACTTCGCCGATGGGTCTTTCCCGCCACTCTCGATAGCGGTCCAGCGCCGCCAAAGCACCCACGGCCGATTCGGGAAACAAGTAGATGGCCATGTGGCCGGGATGCTTCTCGTTCAACTCCTGGAAAAACTCATCGGGTGCCATGAACACGCCAAAAACAGGCTTGTCAAACTTCTTGCGCAACGCCTCGAGACCTTCGACGATGTCCATGGCGTCGATCATCATGGGAGGAACGAACACCACCAGGAGAGAGTCGACACCTTCATCCTCCAGGAGTATCTGCGCGCAGGCATCGTACCTGGTCCGATCGGCTTTGCCGGTCATGTCAACCGGGTTCTGAACGATGGCCTCTGGGGGCAGCAGGCGGCGCAACTCCTGGCGCGTCCTCTGGGAAAGCTCGGCCAGCCGGAGGCCGAGGCTGACAGCCGTGTCGGTGGCCATAATCGCCGGCCCGCCCGCGTTGGTCAGAATCCCCAGCCGGTTCCCGCGCGGCAGCGGGTTCTTGGAAAAGCCCAGTGTCAGATCGAAAAGCTCTTCCACGGTGTTTACCCGGATTACTCCGGACTGTTCCAGGAGCGCGTCTGCAGCGATATCCAGACCCTGGCGCGCCGAGAGTGCGCCCGTATGTGACGATGCCGCCCGCGCTCCTGCCTCGGTCCGGCCTGACTTCACCGCCAGGATGGGCTTGCGCTTTGAGATGCGGCGCGCAATCTGCATGAAGCGCTTTGTATTGCCGAATGACTCCAGGTACATCAGGATCAGGTCCGTGTTCGGATCATCCTCCCAGTAGAGCAGCATGTCGTTGCTGGATACATCGGTGCGGTTGCCGAGTCCCACAAAGTAGGAGAAGCCGATGTCGAGCTGTTGGGCGATGTTCAGGATAGCAACCCCCAGCGCTCCGCTCTGCGACATGAAGGCGATACGGCCGGTCAGCGGCAAAGTGGGCGCAAAGGTGGCGTCCATGTGGACCGCCGGGTCGGTGTGGATCAATCCCATGCAGTTGGGTCCGATCATGCGCATCCCGTAACGCCGAATTCGCTCCCCCAGCTCGGCCTCCATCCTCCTCCCCTCGTCACCTGTCTCAGAAAAACCCGCCGTAATGACCACCAAGCCTTTCACACCTTTTTTCCCGCAATCGTCCACAACCGCCAGCACTGCTTCGCGCGGCACCACGATAATCGCCAAGTCCACTTGGTCAGGGATAGAACTGACCGATGGATAAGCTTTCATCGAGTGAACGAAATCCGCCTTGGGATTGACGGGAAAAAGCATGCCCCGATATTCGAATTCAATCAATTGGTGCAGAATCTGGCGGCCAATCGAGCCGGTCCTGCGCGAGGCGCCGACCACCGCAATCGATTGTGGCTTGAGAAGTGAGTCAAGGGGATGCATGATGAGTCCTTTCGCGAGGCCCGAGTCGTCCTTACGGGAGAAGAATCTGCTTTTGGCTGCGGCCGAGGGCCGCGCTCTGTTCTCCTTGGTGAAAAGCTCTTACGCCAATGGTCAGGAGAACACGGAGCCAGGGCGCCAAGGGTAGCAAAGCCACAGAGTTTTCTCTACACCTCTGCCTCTGGCTCTTGGTTGCGGCCATTGATCTGCGATGTGCCTTCCCCGGCGCCAAGATGCCCGCCGACATCCGGCGCGTACTCCCTTTTACCCATATTGCAGCTCCGTGCCAAGCGAAGAAAAAACGAATGCTGTACCGATTTTCCTGGTTTACGAGCGCCGCAGACTTCTGAAATCCGCCAGCTAAAACCACGCTGGGCGAATGGTGCTGCCTTAATGAGTGATGTGAGAACAGTGACCAGTGACCCGCCGCGGCCGGACGAGCAAAGAGGCAGAAATCAGAGGTCTGACAGGAAAAGGTGGGTGGGAAGAGGAAGTTGACGTTTTTCCCACCTACCGCCTACCACATACCACCCACCGTTAAGAATCTAGAAGGTAATCGGAGGCGGCCAGGTTGGCGAAGCGGACGGTGTCCACGCGCTGGCCCACGACGTTGGCGAAGTACTGGAGAACCGCCGTCAGCTTCAGGATGGCCGGTTTTTCACGCACTCGGAGCCAATGCCGGGTGATAAGGGAAGCGAAGGCCAGGCGGAAGTAGAGCATCAATAACTGCTCTTCACGCGAATAGCGCTGGTCCACGTTGACGGCATTTTTGAGCAGGTAAGTTAGTGCCAGGAAATCACACTTGAGCATCATGCGCAGCCGGGGGTAGTCGACGGGCGCGTTGAATTCTTCCAACGTCCGGCGCACCGCAGGGAACTCCAGACGGTTGGCATTGACAATGGCCAGGAAGTACTCTCGGTCGAATTGCCGGCGCAGGAGGCGTTGGCAAGTGACCTGGAGATAGAAGAGGAAGAACGCGCTGGAAAGGATCAGGATTAGGGCGGCCAGGGCCATCGTTCACCTCACTGAAGTTTCCATTTCTGCCGGAACCACGCTCGCGCCAGGAGCCATTTCGGCTGGGGCCGATGCCGTTCCAGCCTTCAGCATCTTCTCCAATTTAAAGTCGAGTCGCACGGTTGGCAATAGTACACGAGTACCGGCCTGCCGCTATCGAGGCGGGGCGCCCAGCGATCCTCGTGGAAACGCGTATCCTCTGAGGGGCACTTAGTTCTGGCTTGGGAAGTCACAGTTCCGCAACGTGCAGCGCGGCGAACTGTCAGGTGAGGAGGAGGTGGGCTTGGAGCTTTGCGTGGGGCCGGGATGACGGGTGAGGGGGGAAGAATTGCCCCGCATAGTTGGAACAGCGCCAGAACGAGGATTAAAGACCTAGGACGTAATCGGCGGCGGTCAGGTTGGCGAAGCGGACGCTGTCCACGCGCTGGCCCACCACGTTGGCGAAATACTGGAGAATCGCCGTCAGCTTCAGGATGGCCGGTTTTTCACCCACTCGGAGCCAACGCCGGGTGATAAGGGAAGCGAAGACCAGGCGGAAGTAGAACATCAATAACCGCTCTTCACCCGAATAGCGCTGTTTCACGTTGACGGCATTCTTGAGCAGGTAAGTAAGTGCCCGGAAATCGCACTTGAGCATCATGCGCAGCCGGGCGTAGTCGACGGGCGCGTTGAATTCTCCCGACGCCCGGCGCACCGCAGGGAACTCCAGGCCGCTGGCATTGACAATGGCCAGGAAGTACTCTCGGTCGAATTGTTGGCGCAGGATGCGTTGGCAAGTGGCCTGCCAATAGAAAAAGAAGAACGCGGTAGAGAGGATCAGGATTAGGGCAGCTAAGACCATCGTTCACCTCACTCAAGTTTCCATTTCTGCCGGACCACGGTCGCGCCCGGGACCATTTCGGCCCCGGCTGATGCCGTTCCAGCCCTCAGCATCTTCTCCAGGTTAAAGTCGAGTCGCACGGTTGGCAATAGTACACGAGTACCGGCCTGCCGCTATCGAGGCGGGGCGCCCAGCGATCCTCGTGGACCTGCATTCCAATGGTCCGCGGCTTTTCAGCTCTTTAAATCTGTGTTTTCGCATCGGCCATCGATCCACATTGTCGATTCGCGGCGCGCAGTGTTGCGCCTGATCTCCACCGGCCACTTGGCAGATTCATACACGCCGACTGAGTAAGGGCCGCAGACATTGAGAAGCATGTCTGCGCTACTACCGACGGCTCCTCATCGAACCTTGGTGGTCACTTGGCCCCATAGTCGGCAAACCGTAGATGTGGTGCCCACTTTCGCCTAGTGGTTCCTCTCGGATAACGGCACACTCTGCCAGAATAAAGCACAGGAAGCGTGCGCGGCGTCCAACAGTTGAAGACCTCGCTCTACGCTTTGGCCTTTATCATAGATGGTTGGTGGTTGAGGGGAGCCATGCTGGACGTGATCGCTCCGTAGATCGCGCTGCCGCGACGAGCGGACTTCCTACCTCGGCGTTTGATGCTTCAGGAACGTCCCCTGCTCGAGTTCCCTGAATGCCTGCCGAAGCTGTTCTTGCGTGTTCATCACAATCGGGCCGTACCACGCCACGGGCTCCTCAAGCGGCTTTCCCGAGACCAGCAGGAACCGGATTCCGTCGTCCCCGGCCTGGACCGAGAGTTCGTCGCCGCGATCAAAAAGCACGAGCGAGCGGTTGTCCGCCTCCGTGGGAGGCGACGTGTCCGCCCATCCGGCCGGTTCCGTGGGCACCGCAAGAGGACCCGACGCGTTGCAGAACTTTCCCGCCCCGGCGAAAACGTACGCGAAGGCATGGCGAGTCGTCTCGACGGGCAAGGTCTTCCTCTTGCCCGGCTGAACCGACACATCGAGGTAGATCGGGTCGGCTGCGATCCCGTCCACGGGGCCGGTCTTCCCCCAAAAGTTTCCGCAGACGACGCGAACCTGGGTGCCGTCGTCATCCGTGATTACGGGGATGTCGGGCGCTTTCACCTCTTGGTAACGCGGCGCTGTCATCTTGAGAGACGCCGGAAGGTTGGCCCACAACTGGAAACCATGCATTCGGCCGTCTTGATCACCCTTCGGCATCTCCTGGTGGATGATGCCGCTCCCCGCCGTCATCCACTGAACATCGCCGGCGGCGATGGCGCCGCTGTGCCCGAGGCTGTCACCGTGCTCGACGGTTCCCGCGAGAACGTACGTGATGGTCTCAATCCCGCGGTGGGGATGCCATGGGAAGCCAGCCAGGTAATCCTCCGGACGGTCATTCCGGAAGTCGTCGAGGAGGAGAAACGGGTCGAACTCCGACGTGTTGCCGAAGCCGAACGCGCGGCGCAGGTGAACGCCCGCACCTTCCAGGGTCGGCTTCGCCCTGATGAGCCGCTTAATAGGTCGAAGGGACATATTATCCTCCAGTATCAAGAGACTACACTGTTGAACGCTGGGCTGCAAGTGCTCCAACCGATTCTCGGTTGCGAATATGCAACCAGTGTGCAACCATAAATGGGTAATTCCTCGATGGGCCTGTAGCTCAGAAGGATAGAGCAACGGTTTCCTAAACCGTGGGTCGGGGGTTCGAATCCCTCCAGGCCTACCATTCTTTCAATAACCTACATGCAGTCCTTGATTCGGCGTCACAGATAGCGTCACAGTTAAGCGAGAGGGCGGGGTCTGAGGCCCCGCCTTCTGCCTCTCCAGTTCCTGCTTTGCCGCCTGCAACCGCTGCCACACAGCGTCTGATGCTGACCTCGGATTGTCGCATTCATCAATTGCATTCAGCGGCGGTCAGGTGTATGTTACCGATTCGTGTATCGGTCTACCGGAGACAACCACTGGAAACAACAACCGCGGCCCCGCGTGACGAGCGAGGGGCGCATGAAATCACCATAATGGAGGCAACACTCATGAAACCAGTTGGTCTTATCAACACGGGAGTTCTGCTCCTTCTTCTCGGAACCATTGCTCCTGCCTACGCACAGCATGAGCAACAGGAAGAGGAGCGCGGCAAACCGCAACAGGGGCAGCAACATCAGCAGAAGCAACCCGCACAGCAACAGCATCAGCAGGAGAAAGCCGCACAGCAACAGCATCAGCAGCCGGCTAATAGACCTGCGCAACGACCGCAACAAAGCTCCGGCGGCGCCTATCATGGCGGCGTCCAGCCCACGGGCGCCACCTATGGCGGCGTTCACCATAGCGGCGTTCCACAACACCAAGGGCAGGTGCGCAGCGGTTTCGTCCAGTCTCGCGCCAGTTCGTGGAATAACGAACACCGCACCTGGCAGCAACGCGGCGGCTACAACGGCTACCGAGTTCCCGAAGACCGCTTCAGGCTCTACTTCGGGAGTAGGCACTTCTTCCGCATCAACGCCCTTCCGATGCTCTTCGTAGGCGGATATCCGCGCTTCCAGTACGACGGCTATTGGGTTACGTTCATTGATCCGTGGCCGGAAACGTGGCCTCCGAACTGGTACGAAACCGACGACATATATATTGATTACACCGGCGATGGGTACTACGTATATGACCGCATGCATCCGGGCATCGGGATCGCAGTCACTATCTCGTTTTAGCAAGATGGAAGGGAACTACGAGAACGGCTTCGTTTCTGACACCCTTAAAGGCAGTTCTTGCGGGCTCGGTGCGGTAACAACAGACGGGTGATTCTTAGTGGATCAGACGCGGGTGGTCGAAGCGCCGATAGCTGCTGCTTCGAGCATGGCGAGTGGTATCTCCACTGTCGGACGTAAGAGCTGGCATGTTTCGGGATGGCCATGAACGCGATGGAATCATCGCGAACGATCATTTGCTCGCACTCCACCGCGGCGATCTGGTGGGGTGACACCTGGAAGGTCTCAGGAACGTAGACTATTTCCTTCTCTTCAATTGCAAGCTCATCCAGGGGATACACGACGACATGCCCAGTGCGTGACGAAAATCATGGCTACGCTCACAGACGTAAACCCGTTTGAACGCGATTGCATTCTTCGGGCCTGCCTGTCGCTAAATGTCGCTTTAATACAGCGCGAAAGTCTTAGTTATTCGCTGAAACCATTTTGAAAACGCGCCTCCAGAGCGTCTCAAACACTGGTCCGCCCTTCTCGGTCATGCTCACTTCAAAAAGATGCTCCAGGTTGGCATGTGAGATATACGCGATTACGATCTCTTTAGCGATCTGTTTGTCCGCATTGGTTTGAGCTTGTTGGATCGCGTTTACCATGGGAAACCTCCATCAAGGTTTTCGGCACGGCGTTTCCTTTGCCGGTTCGCCGCGCCCACCCATGGTAACAGACTACAAGCCTTTTCCCATCGAATAGCTGAATGGACATGATGTCTGCCACAACCTATCGAGGTTACCTGAGTCAACCGGATATCCCGCCTGGCCAATTCGGAAGAAACTGTGGGCCAAGTAAACTCGACTGAAAACTGCGTTCGGCGGCAGTCATGTCTATACTTATCGGTCCGGCCAGAGGTCGATAATGGAAATTCCGGTATACACATCGAGTTTAGGCAGTGTAGCCGAAATGGGACAAATCTGGCAGACACTGCGGGTTTTGAGATATCCCCGGGACTCGGGTTACTTCCGGAAGCCTTTTAGGTACAGCATCTTGCATTTCTCCGAGCCAGATGGCATGTCGGACCGCTTCCCGTTGGGTGGCGAGTTCGATTTGGCATCCTGTGTGCTAACAAACTCTGAGGATGAGTGCGCTATATTCCCCAGTTGTCGTTATCCCTGAGTACTCGATTTGGGTAATGGCAGGTTTGCAAAGCCTAGCAGTCCTAGATAACGGTTCGGATAGGTTCTCGATTCTGGCCTACGTTCAAGCACGGCGTCGGGCAAAAACGGCAGGGATGTGATGCCGACAAAAAAGTCTGCAACGGTGGATCGCATGGACACGCCTGGAAAGACGTATAAGTCACGAATTCTTCCGCTTCTTGTGGGTGTTACTCTCCTTCTGGTGATGGCCGGAAACGCCGCGGGTCAGGCGAAGGATGCAACCAGTCCGGGTATTTTTCGCTCCGGTGCATCTGCCCAGGCCCAGGTCACGGCAGCCTCTGCCAGTTGGCCGCTCAGGTTCGAAGAGAACGTTGGGCAGGTTCATGGTGCGGATGCCCGCCAAGTGAGGTTCGTGTCGCGGGGCAACGCCTATACCCTTTTCTTGACCTCGACGGAAGCGGTTCTGGTGCTGCGGCATGGCGCCGGCCATGGAAAGGGCGCCCGGAAGGCCGCGCCGGTGGTGGCCAGGATGCGCCTTTCTGGCGCTAACCCAGCATCGCACCTGGCGGGACGCGATGAATTGCTGGGCAAGAGCAATTACTTCCTGGGAAATGACCCCTCCCAATGGCACACCGGCATTCCTAATTACGGTCGGGTAATGGCGGCAGAAGTCTATCCCGGCATTGACCTCGTTTACCACGGGAACCAGGGCCAGCTTGAGTATGACTTTGAGGTTGCACCCCATGCCGATCCGCACAAGATCGGATTCGTACTCGAGGGCATCCAGGGCTTGCGTACTGATTCTCGGGGTGACCTGCTGGTGAAGGTCGCAGGCGGAGAACTGCGCTTCCGCCAGCCAGTGGCCTATCAAAAAGAAGGCGGCGCCGAGCGCCCCGTTCCGGTTCGCTACGTTTTGAAAGGCAAGAACAAGGTCGCGTTTCGTCTGGCTCGGTATGACAAGCGCCAGCCGCTGCTCATCGACCCCGTCCTGGCGTATTCGACGTACCTCGGGGGAAGCGACATTGATATTGCCTACGGCATCGCGGTAGCGCCGGATGGCAGCGCGTTCATCGCCGGCGGGACTTTCTCCAGTGACTTTCCCACCGCGCATCCTCTTCAACCCAATGCAGGGGGACCGAAGGACTTTCCACAGGATGCGTTCGTATCGAAGATCAGCCCCGACGGTTCCACGCTTCTTTACTCGACGTATTTGGGGGGCAAGCTTACGGACATTGCCTACGGTATTGCCGTGGATTCCTTGGGTGAGGCCTATGTAGCGGGCACGACGGATTCGCCGGACTTCCCGGTGACGCCGAATGCTTTTGATACCTGGTGCGGCGCCGACGGGAAATGCGGGGCCTCGTGGAATCCGCAAGGGTACACTGTCTTCAACGGTTTCGTCACTAAGTTGAGTGTCGAGGGGTCCGCACTGATCTACTCGGGCTTTGTCGGATTCTATGAAAACGTCGCATGCCTCGCCATCGCCGTGGACGGCGCTCAGAACGCCTATGTGACAGGCGACGTCGGGCCGAACATTGCTCCCACGGTTCCGATCATACCGCCTGCCACACCTCCCCCGCCGTTCTGCACATATAAAGGTTTCGAGACTACGTTTGGTGGCAGCGGCACGGACGCCTTTGTTGTCAAGATTGATGCCTCGGGCTCGGAGCCCCTCTATTGCAGTTACCTCGGCGGTAGCGACGAAGACGTGGGATATGGTATTGCCGTTGACAGTAGCGCCAATGCCTACGTCACCGGCGTGACATACTCGGTGGATTTTCCGGTGACTGCCGGCGCGCTGAAAACCACCTATGCAGGGGCCGGGGATGCATTCTTGACCAGGGTTAATACCAATGCGACGGGATCTGCCTCCCTCCGTTACTCAACCTATTTGGGTGGCAGCGGGCTCGACCAAGGCAACGGCGTCGCTGTGGACGCGAGCGGCAACGCTTACGTCGCCGGGCTTACGACCTCCAAGGCGAGCAGCCTCGGGTTCACTCCTCCGTCCGGCGCTTATCAGCCGAACTGCGCGTTGGATTCGCTCGGTGTGTGTGAGGGTGATGCTTTCGTGGCAAAATTCGCCCTCAGCGGCACCCCCTCCCTAGTCTACTTTACTTACCTGGGGGGCAGTCTGGCGGACTCCGCCAACGGCATTGCCCTGGACTCGAGTGAAGATGCCTACGTGACGGGCTCCACGGTTTCCACTGACTTCCCGACCTCCGGCGCCGTCTTCCAAACTACCTATGGCGGCGGCAATGCCGATGCTTTTGTTACCGAACTGAATCCCGCCGGCTCCGCCCTGGTCTACTCGACTTATCTGGGCGGCAGCGACACCGATAGCGGAAACGGCATCGCCGTGGATTCGGGTAATCCTGCTTCTGCCTACGTCGCCGGCCAAACGTGCTCGTTCGACTTCCCCTTGGCGAATCCGCTCCAGCCCACCTATGGTGGCAACTGCGATGCCTTCATCTCCGAGGTCACTATTTTGGAGGGAATTGCTCTCAATCCTTCCGGCCTCTTGTTCCCGACCCAGAGCCTCGGCACCACGAGCGCGCCGCAGACCGTTACGCTCACCAACGGTGATAACTCGCAGACCATCTCCAAAATCAGCGTCACGGGTGCCGACGCCGGGGACTTTGGCGAAACCAACAATTGCCCCGCTTCTTTGGCGCCGGGCGCCCAATGTACGATCACTGTGACCTTCACTCCCACGGCGGCGGGAATTCGAAAGGCATCAGTCGCGATCCAGGACAGTGCCCCTGGCAACCCGCACATCATCAATCTGAGCGGTAGCACGTCAACGGTCGGCCTGTCGGCCTCCAGCCTGGCCTTTGGAAATCAGCAAGTTAGTGTAGCGAGCAACCCCCAACCGCTCACGGTCACTAACAACGGGACGACCGCGTTGACGATTTCGACTATCAATGCCAGCGGCGCTTTCTCGCAGACGAATGATTGCACCACCGCCCCGCTCCAGCCCACCACCAACTGCGTCGTCAACGTCACGTTTACTCCCACGGCGCCCGGATCCAGCGTGGGCGCTCTGACCATCATCGATAATGCCCAGGGCAGTCCTCAGGTGGTGCTGCTGACGGGCACCGGGACCCCTGGTCCATTCGTGTCCCTCTCCGAGACAAACCTAACTTTTGGTCCTCAAAATGTGGGGACCACCAGCCCGGCGCAGGCTGTGACGTTAGCCAACACCGGCGGTGCGCCGCTGGAGATTACTGGGATCGCTGCGACAGGTGACTTCGCGCAAACCAATACGTGCCCTTCAACCCTCGCGGCAGGAGCAAGTTGCACTATCAACGTCACTTTTACGCCCACGGCTGCGGGGAACCGGTACGGGACCGTGAGCATCGCGGATAATGCTGCCAACAGCCCGCAGACCATCATTCTGGAGGGCTTGGGCCTTGGTCCACTCGTGTCCCTCTCCGAGACAAACCTAACTTTTGGTCCTCAAAATGTGGGGACCACCAGCCCGGCGCAGCCTGTGACGTTAACCAACACCGGCAGTGCGCCGCTGGAGATTACCGGGATCGCTGCGACAGGTGACTTCGCGCAAACCAATACGTGCCCCTCAACCCTCGCGGCAGGAGCGAGTTGCACCATCAACGTCACGTTTACGCCCACGGCTGCGGGGAACCGGTATGGGACCGTGACCATCGCGGATAATGCTGCCAACAGCCCGCAGACCATCATTCTAGGGGGCTCCGGCCTTGGGTCACTCGTGTCCCTCTCCGAGACAAACCTAACTTTTGGTCCTCAAAATGTGGGGACCACCAGCCCGGCGCAGGCTGTGACGTTAACCAACACCGGCAGTGCGCCGCTGGAGATTACCGGAATCGCTGCGACAGGTGACTTCGCGCAAACCAATACGTGCCCTGCAGCCCTCGCGGCAGGAGCAAGTTGCACTATCAACGTCACGTTTACGCCCACGGCTGCGGGGAACCGGTATGGGACCGTGACCATCGCGGATAATGCTGCCAACAGCCCGCAGACCATCATTCTAGGGGGCTCCGGCCTTGGTCCACTCGTGTCCCTCTCTGAGACAAACCTAACTTTTGCTCCTCAAAATGTGGGAACCACCAGCCCGGCGCAGGCTGTGACGCTAGCCAACACCGGCAGTGCGCCACTGGAGATTACTGGGGTCGTTGCGACAGGTGACTTCGCGCAAACCAATACGTGCCCTGCAACCCTCGCGGCAGGAGCAAGTTGCACTATCAACGTCACGTTTACGCCCACGGCTGTGGGGAACCGGTACGGGAACGTGACCATCGCGGATAGTGCTGCCAACAGCCCGCAGACCATCATTCTAGCGGGCACGGGGCTTGCCGCGCCTGCGGTATCGCTTTCGGCCTCCAGCCTGACATTTGGCGCCCAGGCCGCGGGCACCACGAGCGCTGCTCAGACGCTGACCCTAACGAGCAGCGGTACGGCCGCTTTGACCATCACCAGCATTGTAATTACGGGCGACTTTTCCCAGACGAACACCTGCCCGCACAGCCTTGCGGCCGGGGCCGCTTGCACGATTAGCGTTTCGTTCGCCCCCACGGTGGCCGGTACACGGACGGGTACGTTAACCATCACCGACAATGGACCCACCAGCCCACAGGTGGTTTCTTTAGGTGGTTCTGGGTCTGATTTCGGCTTGGCGGTGGCTCCGCTAACGGCCACGGTGGTGGCCGGGAATTCCACCAAGCTCACCGTGACGGTGAACCCGCTGTTTGGGTACAACGCCCAGGTGACGCTCGCCTGCAGCGGTCTACCCACGGCGGCGGCTTGCACGGCCTCGCCGTCCACACTCACGCCGAATGGGGTCAGTTCGTTGACTTCAACTTTGACGATCAGCACCACGCGACGGACCTCTGTCCCGCCCGGGGGCCAACCCCGGCCACGAGGGCCCGGGTTGCCCCTGCGCCCGGAGGTCTGGTTGATGTCGGCGCTAGCCCTGTTCGGGCTTTGGAGCTTGGTGGCGCGGAAGAATCGCTTGCGGTGGGCCACGGTAGCTTTGGCCCTCACGATGCTGCTGCTGATGGGCCTGGCGGCTTGTGGGGGTGGAGGCACGGGTTACGTGGATCCGACGGGCACGCCCGTAGGTACTTACAGAGTCACCGTAAATGGGTCGTCTGGAGCTGTCACGCATTCGGCAACCGTGACCCTGACGGTCCAATGAAATTGGCAGTGCGGTCCCAAGGGCGAGCCGGAAATTAACGGCTGGTGGTGAGACGCTGAAAATCCATCCTCGCACTGCGGCAAGGCGGGGTTCGCCCCGAGATTTCACACCACGGTTTTCAGTGTCTTTACGAGAGACTGTCGCCTTGGTTAATTACGCCAGTGAGGGAGAGACTTCATGCGAAAGGCTTTGATCTTCTTGGCGCTGTTGATTCCGCCTGTGTCGGCCCTGGCGCAACAGACACCCAAAGTGGAAGTGTTTGGCGGTTACTCGAATCTGACCCCAAATGTGGACCTCAGCAACATCAGTAGCAACTTCAATCTCAACGGCTTTCACGTTTCGGTGACGGAGAACCTCAACTCGTGGTTCGGCGGCGTTTTGGATTTCAGCAGCCACTACGGCACCGAGGCCGGGTTCAAGACCAATACGCAGGCTTTGATGTACGGCCCGGTGTTCGCCTATCGCAAGCATCCGACTTTTGTCCCCTTCGTCCATGGCATGGTCGGAGCAGTGCGAGGCGGGCCCGAATTCCTGAATATCTCGAAGCCGGAATTCCGGATTGGCCTGATCGTGGGTGGCGGTGCGGATCTGAAGGTCTCGCGGCGCGTGTCTTTGCGCCTGATCCAGGCGGATTACCTTATGTCCCGTTTCAGCTCCGCCCGGCAGGACAGCGTCCGGCTTTCCGCGGGCATCGTCCTTCGCTTTGGGACGGAAGCTCACCGCTGATCTCCTGAGTTAAGTTCTGATATCTCATGTGTTTGAGCGCGATTTTGCCCTCAAAAGTGTACACACGTATAATTTGAAAATATCTGCGTTTGTCCCTTGAGAAGACAATATCAGTGCCTTATTGTGTGTACATGCATGTAGCGCACGCCTTCTGGCCCAGACTTAGATGATATGTCCGATACAATTCCCGTGTGTATCGTAAGCACGGCCCGCGCTTAGATCGAAGAGGAGCGCTCCGGAGTCCAGCGACACAATCTTGTTATTCTCAATCTTTCCAAAGGCCTCGTGCTTCGTGTTGTAGTAGATGTTATCGACAATATACCCGACCCACTGTCCATAATAATAGTCATAAACATACTTTTTCGCGGCGGATTCCCGGGTGAATCTTGCGCTTTTCGGGAAGTTTACGCGAATGCGGTTCATGCCGGGGCCCAAGGCGCTCACGTAACGGACGGTCGCCGATGACTCGAATCTCTCCTCCGGGGCCGTGACTGTAACCTGATCACCCTTGCGTAACGCCACGGTCAGGAGAACGCACATTCCTGAGGGGCTGGCGTCGGCGGTGATGGTTTCCTCGTTGAACTCCGTGCCGTCCCTCCGAACGCCTTTAACGGAAACAGGAATGGGGATGTTCCAGCGCAGTTCCTTGCGTTCGTCTGGCTTTCGATTTCCATCCTCTAGTTCAATCCACATGGTGCGCCTCTGCACGTTTCCTTAAGATATTCAAAACTGTGTCCGGGACAACGCGGTTCTGGGTCAAAGGAGCAGACATATCCGGCGAGAATGCAAGGACTGTTCCCTCGGGGAACGTGAATGGATCTGAAGCACCGCAAACCATCTTGCTTCCCGGCGACACCGGGCCCTGCCAAGCCTTGTCCTAGGCTTCAAACGACTCCAGAGCTTTCTGAAGATCGTCGTAAATTCCAAACACGGCACTAAGTTCAGCGATCTGAAGCACGTCGTAGATTTGCTTCGTGAGGTGGAGAAGTTTCACGCCTCCACCCTTCCTCGCGGCCAAATTCAAAGCTTCAATCAGCGCCCCGACACCCGTGTTATCAACGTAAGTAACCTGCCCGAGATCCAGGATGAAATCCCTTTCGCCGGCCTCCAGTAATTCCTTCATCTTGTCAAGGAGCATTCCCCTGTCATTTCCCGCGACAATCGTTCCCCTGAGGTTCACGAGAGTGATCGATCCAACCTTTGAAGGTGAAATTTCAAGTGGCATGGCGACTTCCTGTCAAAAGTCAAATTGGAAGAGAAGGCCGCCTGACGAGCGGCTTGGAGATTCGCAGGAGTACATCCTGGGCCTCCTTTTTGTTCAGTGATGACGGTCGTTTATTGTTTGTCGAGTGCAAGCAGGTCAAACCTTTTGCCTGACTTGTCAAATCGTTCGAACCCCCTGGGAATGATCCGGAGACTTTCACCAGCGATTTCAGGATTTCTTCCGAGCCACCCTTTGCAATCCTCAAGCTTCGTGAGCCCAAGCTCCGGCAAACGTAAGCGACTACACATTGTAGGGACTCCTCAGTGTAACGTCAATCGTCATCCACAGGGGGCCGGCCTCTTGCCGGGTTGCGGCCAGTAGGGTATAGTGTACGATACAGGACCGGGCGGTTCTTCTCCACTATGTAATCCATCGTAGGAGGCAGTAACCAAATGAGCCAGAGGCGAAAGATTGCGATTGCCTATGCGTTTGCGGTGCCTGTTGTTCTGGTAGTCGTACTCTTTCTACATGCCGCACTGCTTGGAGTCTCAAGCTCTGCAAGTGGGATGGCGCAGGCGGCGAAGGTGATGCAGGAGACAGACGCCGCGCCCTCGCTGCTGACCGAGGCCGCCACCAACGCGCAGAAATATGTCACCTCGGGCGGCGATCAGACCTGGAACAGCGCCTACCAGGATTCCGTCTCGCAGCTTCGCAAGGTTCTTCAAGGGATTGATGATGAGACAAAGATAGATAAATCGGTTCAGGCAAAGTCCGCGAGCCTTGCGCCTCTGGTTGCCAAGCAGATTAACCTGTTCGAACAGTCGATGGCTGTCGCCAAGAAGAACCCATCCGCCCGGGATAAGACAGCGACGAATGTGGAAGACCAACGGTTGAGAGATGACATCGGCAAGTGCATGGCGGAGATCAAATCCGCACAGCAGACTCGCCTTCAACAACAAGGCGAGGCGGCGACCCGCAGCGTACGCCTGGCAAGAATGTTCACAACCTATGGCGGGGGGTTAGTCATCTGGCTCGTCGGGGTGGCAGCCTTCCTGTTATTCCATGACGAGAAGGCACGAGCTTGGGCGGGGCTGGAGCGACGAGTCCATACAAAGATCCTCCAGACCCTCCCTCTGGGGATCTCCCTAGCTACCGATTCCGGGACCATCCTCTATGCCAATGCTGCCGAGGAAGCCCTCCTGGGCTACGAGCGGGGAGAACTGCTCGGCAACAATGTAACTCTTCTGCACGACCTCGAAGGGCAAGGTGCCGCGCAGACCGTGAATGAGATTCTCGATCGGTTGGGCGCGGGGAAAATGTGGTCGGGAGAGCTTCCTGTCCGCAAGAAAGATGGAACGATTCAAAAAAAACCCTCCTGGGTGATGAATCTGGACGTGCCAGGAAAGGTGTATCGAGTCTTTATTCACAATAGAGATTGATGATACGCCGTTAAATCTGTCCTGCCAGGCAGTGGGTCAATTTGATGTAGAGGCGGCTTTACGCCGCCATTTGGCGAGGTAAACTCGCCGCTACAGCATCAAATTGACCCACTACCTACTGCCAACCCTGATTGACATTTGAGGGCAGTTTATGTAGAGTGTATCCAGAAGTTGGCGACGGTTCTTAGATGAGGTTTCTATGAGTCGTAATTGGCCAGAAGTCTCCCGCCGGGAAGAAAGAATCTACGTGACCCTTCCTGTTACTTTGCGAACCGGCTGGGAAGGGGCAACGGTCGTGAATGGCAACACGGTCGATTACTCGGAGCGCGGCTTGCGAGTGCGCGCGAACGTTCCGTTCCGAGTCCGCCAGAGTGTCGAGGTTGTCGTCACTAATAACCCCAGGGTCGTGAGGAACTACAGCGTGATGTGGGTGCACGAACTAGATGAGGGGCAGTCTCTCTACGAGGCGGGACTTGAAATTCAGTCTTGCTCCATGTCGGCCGCAGCATGAAACGATCAATGTCACGAGCTCGCTTCTCATTGCGCGGAAGAAATAGGAACCCCCAGCACAGCTTTGACAGCTACAGGCTTTCCATTCATAGTCGCGGGTCGAAAAAGCCACTGTTCGAGAACTGCAAGGAGTACTTCACTCAAACGGGCATTCGGGCTCTGTAATGCTTTCGGGTGCTGCATTTTGCCTTCCGCGTCGATGATGGCATAAACCACGATTTCCTGTCCCCTGTATCTCGTCAACAGGTCAGGGGGCCACACAGGTGTCTGCTTCTTGACAGCGAAAGGCGGCAAGAGGTCTTGCAGGGGGACCCCGGCTGTGTCCAGGACTGCATACTGCAATGGCCAAAGAGGAGCAGGATCATCTGCGGCTTTGGCCGGATTCAGGTAAACCGTGAATACGGCTTCGTCGTGAAAAACACCAAAGTCACCCACGCCCCCGCCGCTATTTCCAGTTGAGATAATCGTGATGCCGTAGGATGCTCCCTCCTGATCTTCGGCAGGCGGTTTGCTCGGGGCTGGAATCGCAATAGCTCCCGCAGGTCCTTCGCCCCCTTGAATGGTCATGCCGGCAAACGCTCCTCCGCCAGGACCCGCGCCCGCCCCGGTTCCGGTTCCGTGACCGGCTTCAGTTCCGTGCCCTGCGCCAGGCCCACTTCCCACGCCCACACCGCCGCCGCTGCCTCCGCCTCCATGGCCTCCGCCCCCGACGTCGCTGGCGCCTCCCCCCTTGCCTACCGCTGCGTTGCCACTCCCCTGGCCGCTAGCCCTCGGTCCCCCCGTCCCGTTACCTGGACCGTTACCCGCCGCCGCACCCGGCGAGGAACCCACGCCCAGTGCCCCCGCCGTGTTTGTGCCTGCGGCGGATCCAACCCCCGACAACGACCGCTCCGGATTCGCCTGGGGTGAAATGGCGAACTGACCTCGCGCTTCTCCTTGTGGAATCTGTGGTGATGCACTAGGCGGTGCGGATACGGGGCTGAGCACCAGCACATTGTGAGCGTTTCTGCTTTCTCCTGCGGGCAGTACCTGGGGGGGGCGCGGAGGCGCGGGCTTGGTTTCAGGCGCCGGCTTGGGAGGCGCAGATGGAGCAGGCGCAGGCGGTGGCGGGGCTTGAGCGAGGGTGGGACTCGTGGATGTTGGAGGCGTTGCGGGCAGAGTCAAGTGCGGAGCTTCGACCGGTCGCGGGCCTTCTAACGTCACTTCAGGAACCTGCACTCTCGGCGCCAGCGGCTCAACGGCTGCTGCCGGAGTCTCGACGGGTTGCGCCGCCGGCCGGGGCGGTACAACCGGGCTTGGAGGCGGCGGAGGTGGCGTGACAGACCTTGGAGGAGGTGGTAAGGGCACCGCCTGAGCGATAATCACCATGTTCGGTAGGGGAACAAACGCCTTCAAGGTGGGCGGGTTGGGCAGGTCGGGTTGAAGTATCGTTTGAATGTGGTTGGTAGGATTCGGCGGGTTCGAAATGATCTGCTGCTTCCCCGCGTAAGTCACGCCACGAGCGCCAGCCGCAGGGGCAGGGCTCTTGGGCACCGGGGATGCCTCGCCTCCCGCCTTTTCCGCACTCCCGCCTTCACTTCCACCTCCGAGTTGCGGCAGGTAGAGCGCCTCCTTGGGGATCATGGTGGTGTCCCACTGTTTTTCACGCCAAACGCGCGGACGGGGACCGGAAGGAGGGGGAATAAACATCAGGGCAACGATGGCGATTTCGTGCACCAGGAGGGAAAAGAGAAGGCCTCGCCTCGGCAACCAGCCTCGGCTGACACTGTAAGTCAGCCGCAGGTAGCGATCCGGGGAAGGCGACTTAGCCGGAGCCTTATTCCGCGAGGGCGAGTTGAGGTCGAGAGATATGAGCGACATACTCGTGCTCGGAAAGCTCCCCCCTTAGAACCCAAGGCTTTGTAATCTCCAGGCAAGGGTGAAGCCCTGACTGACATTCCCTCGCAGGCTACCCGCAGTTCTCGAGCCTAGAGCTTTACGGGAGCAAACTTGCTTTCAGAATCCAATCGGCGGCGTCGGGGTTAAGATCCACCGTAATACCGGGAGTACCGTACATTTCGATATTATCTGAAATTATGCTTCCAATAACATAAGTACCTGAACCTGTATTTTCACAAAACGACATACTATGGGTATAGTGAGTACCCGCCGCGCCGCAACTGACTCCCGTACCGGCGGCATTACATGAGTGAAAATACATGCTCCCGGCTAACAAGAACTGACCGCCACCGCCCCACCCTAGGTTAACATTTGTGGCGGACCGGTCCTGGGAAAAGAGCATACCACGTTGCAGACCTGCCGGATCAGTCAAACCCCTGGCGGCAAGCGGATCGCCATACGGTCCCGTGCAAGGAGCGAGCAGAGTTTTACGGTCCAATGTGGCAGGTATATTAGGCGGCAAGGCCGAGGTTGCTTGGCAGCGAAACCCAAAACCCGTGGGGCCACGTGTGGTCGTGTTAAAGGGCGCTGGACTTTTTTTGTCGGAAATCCGGGTTCAATCACTTAAACGGACTCGCCATACTTCGCGTCAGGCCGCCTGGACGTTTGGAACTGGCTCCATTTCGGCGGCCAGCTTCTCGTCAACGCTGAAATCGTCTTCGACATTTAATTGGTTTAAGAGACGGTGCAAATAACATCGGCTGATTTGCAGTTCTTGAGCCGCCTTGAGTTTGTTTCCGTTGCATAAACGCAAGGCCGACCGAACCATCTCGCGCTTGAAACTCCGAACCACTTCCTGAAAGGCTCCCCGGGAGGGTTCCGAAGCAACACCCAGCCGGCTGAGTTCGGCCGGCAAGTCCTCAATCCCCAGGCGCTGGCCATCCGCAAGAACTACGCTCCGCTCGACAACATTCTGCAACTCCCGCACGTTGCCAGGCCAGGTATGGCTCGCCAGTGTGTTCAGGAACCCCGAACTGATCCCCCGGATATCCTTGCCGTGCGCTGAAGCAAAGGTGCGCAGAAAATATTCGGTAAGAACCGGGATATCGTCGGTTCGATTGCGCAACGGCGGAAGCTCGATCTTTAGGACCGAAATCCGGAAGTAAAGATCCTGCCTGAGTGTACCCGCTTGAAGCATCTGCTCCAGGCTCCGATTCGTGGCACAAATCACACGAACGTCTAGAGGAACAGGGGCATTCGAACCCAGACGCTCAAAGCTCCGCTCCTGTAGAACACGCAGTAACTTGGCTTGCAAGGAAAGCGCCAAATCTCCAATTTCATCCAGAAAAATCGTCCCCCCTTGGGCTTCTTCGAATCGTCCCCGGCGGCTATGTGAAGCCCCCGTGAATGCACCCTTTTCGTGGCCAAAGAGTTCGTCTTCAATAAGACTCTCAGGCAGCGCACACGCAGAAAAAGCCACGAAGGGTTTCCGAGCCCTGGGACTTAGGCGGTGAATAGCTCTGGCAACAACTTCCTTCCCGGTTCCACTCTCGCCGCTGATCAGGATTGTCGTGAAGACGCCGGCCACTTTACGGATCATTTCGTAGACCCGCTCCATTTGCTTGCTGTTGCCGATCAACCCGTCAACACGCTGCACCGAAATCAGTTTGCGCGCCGCACTCAAGTCGCGGGACAACACCATTCGGCTGTGAGCGCGATCCAAGGCGAACTTCAGTGTCCGGACATCAAGAGGCTGAAGGAAGAAGTCCCATACACCCTGTCTCATGGCCTCCATCGCGCTCTCACGCCGCGCATCCCAACTGAACCCCAACACCGGGGGTGAGACTTCCAGCTCCTGGGACTCTTTCAATAACTCCAGACAGCCCGTATGGTCTGTACGACTGGGCTGGTCCCAGTTAAGCAAAACAACGTCAATCCCGCCAGAATGCAGGAATTGGGTTGCATCTTGAACGCTCCCAGCGTCCAAAAGCGTGTACCCTGGTCCCAGTACGTTTCTCAGGGTTGCGCCGAAGGCCTCGTCCGAATCGACAAAAAGAACTCGCTTGCTCAGTGTGTTCTCCTGTTCCACTGTCACCGTCCTTTTCTGCACCTAGCCCCTACATACCAAAAGGCGCCCAGCAACAAACTCAGCGTCGTCATTGCTGGTTAACATCTCAGGTCCGACCGATGAAAAAGGCAGTCCTGAAGCTCCCAGTCTCCGACAACGCCCGTCTTGGGCCAAGAGCACGAAAGTACTAGACTCCCTCCTCGTCAAACGCGATGAGGGAAACGGGGAAAACGAAGTGTTTCTTTTTGTGCAGAACCGCCACCGGGCATTTCCTGACAGCGCCCAAGACTCTCTCTTCACCGGATGTGGTCTCGATTCTTGTCAGTAGAGACCTGGACGCGTAGGCACCCACCTGGCGAATGGGATCGTCACTAGTATAAATAGAAAGCGCCGATTGTCAAGAGCAAAATGTCCATGCTGACCAATTTGTACACACCTCGAAGTTTGAGGGTCTTTAACCGGGACGACGCGTGTAAACAGACGGTAGCAGTTCACATCCTAGTAATGATACTGTCTTCGCTCACCTGCCGGGTGCAAGAACCTCTTCAATTCGTTATGACCGGATTAGCCACCCCGGGCGCAGAGGGCCGTGACGGGTTCATTTCGTCGGACGTCTCTGTCGATACACCCCGTGGGGGGTCTCCCAATTGGGGCCCATTTCTTCTCGTAAGGTTGGTTGGTAGGTCAATTGCTTTCGGTGAATGCGGAGTATACTCTCTAGGGAATGGATGGCGTGTACAAAACCGAAGTTGATACCGCGACATCGCAACTGCCGCTCCCTCCCTCTGGCCCTTCCCCACCCGCTCCCGCCCCTGGCAAGTGGACCATGGCGGTGCGTCGAATATTCTCCTTCCCTGCTCTCCTGGGGGCTCTGGTGGTCACGACAGTTTTCGAGATGGGTCGCAATGGATTCTCAGATCCCGATATTTGGTTCCACCTGCTCAACGCTGAATACCTCGTCAAGACCCACAAGGTGCCCCACGTCGAGATGTACTCCTTTACGGCTGGCGGTCTGCCATGGATGAATCCTGAATATCTTGCTGAGGTTCCTTACTACCTTGCGTGGCGCGCCTTCGGCTTGGTCGGCGTCAAGGCCTTCTCTCTGCTACTCCTGGAATTGATTTTCCTTGGGCTGCTTTACATGTGCTGGAAAGAAAGCGGCAACATCAAGGCGTCGGCCCTTGCAAGCTTCTTTGCAGTTTTTCTCGGGGTTGTTTCATTCGGACCTCGCACGATCCTGTTTGGATACGCCTACCTCATATTGCTCCTAATCGTGCTGCAGCGCTTCCGATTGCGGGGGAAGGCACCCTTGTGGCTTCTTCCTCCCCTCTTTTGCCTCTGGATCAACACTCACGGGTCATGGTCGCTGGGGCTTATTGTCTTCGGGATCGTCATTGCCGGAGGTCTGATCGAAGGGCGATGGGGCAGGATTGAGGCAGTTCGCTGGTCCACTGTCCGACTTCGCAAGCTTCTGGTGACGATGGGGGCATGTATCGTCGCCCTCTTTATCAACCCCTACGGATATCGCCTCGTCTTTTATCCCTTCGACCTGGCCTTCCGTCAAAACCTGGCCGTCGCTCATGTCGAGGAGTGGGTCTCCGTGGATTTCCATAGTGCGCGCGGGAAGGTCGTCCTTATACTCATCGTGGGCCTAATTCTGGCAGCCTTGCTCAGCCAGTACCGTTGGAAGCTATACGAACTCGGCTTGGTTCTGTTTGGGCTATACGCAGGTATGACGTACATTCGCTTTCTGATGCTGGCAGCGCTCCTGATTGCGCCGCTGCTGGCGAATCTCCTTCGTTTCGTACCCCCGTACCGGCCCGAAATCGACAAGCCCGTCCTGAACGCTCTGCTCATGGCGGCGATGCTGGCGTTCATTATTCGTGGGTTTCCGTCCTCGGCCACACTGCAGCAGTCCATTGAGAAGGACTTCCCGGCGGATATTCTTCCCTACCTGAAATCACACGAACTTTCGGGGCGAGTTCTGAATTCCTACGCATGGGGCGGGTACCTATGTTGGAACGACCGTAACTTCAAGGAATTTATCGACAGCCGGGCCGACATTTTCGTTTACGCGGGAGTTTTCAAGGAGTATATCGACCTCCTTGGTTTAGAGAACACGACTGCCATCTTAGATAAGTACAGGATACAATACGTCTTGTTTGGACCGAAGGAACCGGTCAGCGTGCTCTTGCGGCACGACCGCAATTGGAAAGTGGTTTTCAGCGGGCCTACCAGCTTGGTGTTCGAGAGGGTTGGTGATCCTCCTCCGACAGAGGTAAGAAAGCCTGTCCCTCCTGAGGCTCTGAAGGCGTGGTAGACAGATGATCGGGTCCTGGGTTCGATGGTACTCGGACAAGAAGCTCTCGTCCCCAGGTCAGGATGAGCTCCGTGCGAGGGCAGTCCGACATACAAACCTGAGTGATCGAGATGGTCCAATTAGAATCGCAACCAGCCCGGGCGCAAGCTGAGGGGCGAATACGCAGCCTCGGATGACGTTCACATGCTGCATAACCGCAAGCCTGGTCGGCTGCTGCTCTTGATTGTGCCAGCAGCGTTGTTCGTTTTTCTCTCCACTCGGCCCCATTTTCGGCTCCGAGCGAATATGCCGCCGCAGTTTGTGGATATTCCAGCATCCGCAGGCCCCAAGCAGCGGGAGGCGGAGGAACGGCTTGCGCGGGAGTATTGGAGTTGCGTACTGACAGTCATTCAGTGGAAGTACACGTACGGCTTACAATTGCCGGACTCGCCACCAGAGCAATTCCGGGTCTACACAGAGTTGGCTCCTGGATCTGAACCGGATTCCTCTTCCAGGGTCCGCTACTGGCATCGGCTCCAACGGGTCTGGCTCCAGCCCTCTTCCTGGGTGACTTCGCAAACATGGAGCACCGATTGGCTCACCAAGCCCATCGCAAAGACCCTGAATTGGATTGACAACTATTTTACGAATCTGATCCAGCGCGGGTAAGAAACTCTGCTTGTCTCGCCGGCCATATGGTGGCGGACAGCCCATGACTCGGGTGACATCTGGTATTTCCCCAACGAAAGATCGGGAGGATAGTGAGTAAGCAGCGGGCAAGCTCCCAGCCGCAACTGCAATTCTGAAGTGGCGAGGCCGCAAAGCAGGGTGACGCCCGATCGGTCAGATCATGGCAGCTTTTCTAGAATCCTTACTGGTTAGACAATCTGGTTGCATCTGGTGGGAAGGAGTCCATTCACCGCGATCTGTTCCACGACGGATATTTGGCCATTTTGAAAACGTACAGCGGGATTAAGGTTCGCCCTTCTGCGTCGGCTTGCGAGAGGAGATCAAGTTGAGCGAGTTCGATCAGTTCTCGGAAGGCTATCGAGAACTACTGGATCGGAACGTCAGCATCACCGGCGAAAAGAGCGAGTACTTTGCGTCTTACAAAGGTAGATTCATCGCGGACAAAGTCGCACCGAAACCGGATTGCAGGATTCTGGATTACGGCTGTGGTATTGGGCTTGTTTGCGGTCAAATGAAGCAGCACCTCCCCCGCGCTCGCATCGACGGCTACGACGTTTCCCGAGCGAGTCTGGATCACATTGACTCAACACTCCGGAAGCAAGGGACTTTTACTTCTGAGACAGGCGACTTGGGTCGAGATTATGACGTTGTCATCCTTGCGAATGTATTGCACCACGTTAGACTCGAGGCTCGCCAAGAGACAGTCTCGCGGGCAGCCGAATTCCTAGGCACGAACGGAAAGTTGGTTATCTTCGAGCACAACCCCGCGAACCCACTCACGCGCCGGGCAGTTGCAAGCTGCCCCTTCGATGAGGATGCCATACTGCTTCCGCCTCGGGAAACGCTTCGTTACTTCTCGCGAAATGAATTCCGGAAGATCCGGCTGGAATACATCGTGTTTTTCCCCCGCTTCCTCGGCTGGCTCCGCCCTCTTGAACCGTTTTTACATTGGTGTCCGATGGGCGCTCAGTATGTGGTCACAGGAAGCAAGGCATGACGGCATGCAAGCGCTTTTTTCGCTGGTTGAAATACCCTGCCGATGGCATACAATCTGAAGGGAAGTCACATCGCAAGGAGACTCGATGAAGCCAGCAGTTGAAGACAAAGACAACGCGCAAAACCCCGGCTCTGCCCGCGAGAAGGCCAACCCGCCGCTGCTCTCCGTGATTGTTCCCTGTGCCAACGAGGAAGAAGTCCTGCATGAAACCCATCGCCGCCTCACGAATGCGCTCGGCATGATCGGCATAAAGTTCGAGATCATTTACATCGACGATGGAAGCACCGATTCGACGATGGACGTGCTGAGGGAGATTCAGAGTTCCGACCATCAGGTTCGGGTCGTGAGCCTGTCGCGTAATTTCGGCCACCAAGTGGCGATTACAGCAGGAATGGAGCATGCCGCAGGGGATGCCATTGTGGTGATCGATGCTGATATACAGGATCCCCCCGAGGTGATCGCGGAATTTGTCGAACGATGGCAGGCCGGCTATGACGTTGCCTACGGAGTCCATACGGAACGCGAAGGGGAAACCGCCTTCAAGCGCTGGACTGCGAAGCTGTTCTATCGGCTCATTGGAAAATTGTCTGATACCCAGATTCCGCCGGACGCAGGAGACTTCCGCCTGATTGATCGCAAAGTGGCCGAGGCGTTGCTTGCCATGCCCGAGCGGGACCGCTTCATCCGAGGCATGGTCAGTTGGCTGGGGTTCTCACAGGTGGCTGTCCCCTACCGCCGAGCTCCCCGGCTGGCGGGAAGAACCAAGTACCCGCTGTTCAAGATGGCTCGCCTCGCGGCGGACGGCATTGTCTCGTTCTCAACCACGCCGCTGAGAGTTGCGACCTGGCTGGGCTTTGCCGTCTCAGCGTTCGCCGTGTTCGGGATCCTCCTCACCCTGTATGCGCGGCTTTTTGAAAAGAACTGGGTGCAAGGCTGGGCCAGCCTCGTGATCGCCATCCTTTTTCTCGGCGGGGTCCAACTCATCTGCTTGGGCATTATCGGGGAATACATAGGTCGGATTTACGGTGAATCAAAACGCCGCCCGCTTTACCTGATCCAAGAGCGCCTGGGATTTGCAGAGTCTGCCGAAACTGGCCGAATCCATAAAGTTCCACTCAAGAAAACAGTTGAATCGGGTGCGAGTTCTCGATAAGTACAAGATCCGATATGAGCTCTATCCGTTTCAGCAACACCTGAACTACGCGCTCAAAACGAGCCCGGATTGCAAGGTGCTCTATACCGGTCAGATCACAGCGTTGTTCGAAAGGGTGAGGCCAGGACAAAAGTGAGATAGAGCTGCAGTGAGGAATGGATGTCATTGCCGGTAACCCCTGCCACAACCGAATCCGTTGCAGGCCCGAAGATCGAGATCGGATTCAACGAAAACGGGGCGCTTTTTCTCAGTGTCGCAGTTCTTCTCTTGGGGGCTGTTCTCTGGGCTGCCACGGGCCCCCTCACGGAAAAGACCGATTTCGTGCTCACCTACCTCGGCGCGTACATGGTTCACCAGGGAGAAGGTCCGAAGCTTTACGACGTCCGTGAACAGGAAAGGGTGAGGAACTCCCTCTTTAAGCATCCGAACCCGCTCATTTACGAGCATCCGCCGTTCGAGGCGCTTCTCTTCGCCCCTCTAGCTGGGTTGCCGTTTCGCTGGGCGTACCTGATCTGGGGGATCGTGAATGCGGTAATCTGGCTGGTTCTCCCCTACGTCCTGCGGCCGCAGGCGCCCGTCCCCAAAGACGTGTTCGGCTACTTCGCGCTGTGGTTGCTCTTCGCGCCCCTGGGTGTGGCCCTGTTCCAGGGACAGACCTCCCTCGTCCTCCTGCTGGTATACACCGCCACTTTCCTCAGCCTCAAGCGCGGGCACGATTTGAAGGCGGGCTGGTGGCTGGGCTTCGGATTGCTCAAATTTCAATTCGTGCTGCCCTTCGCGCTCATTTTCCTTTTTCGGCGAAAGTGGAAGTTTCTCGCCGGATTTCTCCTCAGCGCCACGCTGTTGGGCGTTCTGTCGCTGATAGCCGTGGGGTGGCAAGGAGTACTTGGCTACGTCGATTTGATTTTGAACATCAGCCGTAAGCCGGCCAATGTATCTTACGGTTCGGCCGTCGATATGCCTACCCTTCACGGGTTCGTGTACGCGATCCTGGGAAACACAATGAGTCTCGGCGCTCTTACGCTCGTCGTCGCGGTCATCTCGGTATTCATGATTCTGCTCACAGCGTGGAGTTGGGTCCGGGCGGACCGACGAAATCCCGCCAGGGCTTTCGACCTGATGTTCTCTGCGGTCTTAACGGTTTCTCTGATGACCGGGTTGCATATGTTTACGCACGACTTTAGCCCTCTGATGCTCGCCATGCTTCTGGCTGCAAAGCATTTTCCGGGGCAAGGGAGGCCCGCTTTACGCCTGGTGCTCGCCACCGCGCTCGTGCTCTTGTGGATTCCGCCTGTTTATTTTGCTTTGGTGGCCTGGCATGGCCTCTACCTGATGTTCCCCATTCTCTTGGTTTTCGGCGTCTCGATGCTCTACCTGGCCCAAAGCCCCGCCTCAGGAATCCTGGCCGGAGGCACGCGTGCGCCGGCACAGTAACAACTCCTTGACCGGCGAGCATCGAGCATGGTTAACTTTGCCTCTCCCGCCAGTGTCCGCAGTTCACAACGGGAGGCGGCTGCTATGATCAACGGGAAGCGGGTCGCGGTTGTGATGCCCGCCTACAACGCGGAGAAAACGCTGGAGCAGACCGTCCGGGAAATGCCGGAGGCCGTAGATTTCAAGATTCTGGTGGATGATGGCAGCACGGATCGAACCGTTCCCATGGCCGAGAGCCTGGGGCTGAAGGTGTTCGCCCATGACCGGAACTACGGTTACGGCCGGAACCAGCAGACCTGCTACCGCGAAGCGCTGGCCGCGGGCGCGGATGTGGTGGTGATGGTGCACCCCGACTACCAGTACACACCATTACTGGTCACCGCAATGGCGGGGATGGTGGCCTCCGGGGTTTACGACGTCGTTCTCGGCTCGAGAATCCTGGGGGGTCGGGCGTTGAAGGGCGGGATGCCACTTTACAAGTACCTCGCCAACCGGTTTCTCACCGCTTTTCAAAACCTCTTCACGGGAGCCAAGCTCTCCGAATATCATACCGGCTTCAGGGCCTTTACCAGCGATGTGCTGCGCGCCCTGCCCCTGCTCGAGAACTCGGATGATTTCGTCTTTGACAACGAAGTGCTGGCACAGTGCATTTATTTCGGCTTCCGCATCGGGGAAATCTCCTGCCCGACAAAGTATTTCGAAGAGGCCTCTTCCGTTAGTTTTGGGCGCAGCGTGAAATACGGTCTCAGCGTTCTCGCCACCACACTCAAGCTTTGGCTGCAGCGCCTCGGCCTCGTGCACCTGCGGCTCTTCAGCCCCACCGGTCGGAAACTCGATCTGAGTTACTATCGTGAGCGGAAGGACGCGCCCACAATCCCGGCATCTTGAACCGCCTGTCCCCTGCGCGCCACCTGGCCTGCACGCAGCCAGCTTGGAGGGGGGATAGAGGCAAAGGGGGCCGCGGCCAACTGGGCGTTCGACGTTGGGAGCTATTTCAGTAAATGGTTGGCACAATTGGCCTGGAGTCTTTAATCACTTCGCTCGCCCTGTTGTTTGCGTTCACCTACCCGCAGCTCGGCTCGGGCTGGTTTCACGCGGCGGAGGAGGTGTTAAGTGGACTCGCCCGCCGGCGCGGAACGAGCGTCCTGCTTTGCGGTGTCGTTGCCCTCGCCTTGCGGGCTGCGCTGTTGCCGATTTTGCCGGTTCCGGCGCCTTCAGTGCAAGACGAGTTCAGCCATCTACTGTTGGCGGATACTCTTCTCCACGGGCGCCTCGCCAACCCGCCGCATCCGATGTGGATTCACTTTGAGACTTTCCACGAGATTTTCCGGCCAACTTATGCCTCCATGTACGCGCCGATGCAAGGCTTGATCCTGGCGGCGGGCAGACTCATCGGTGGACATTACTTTGTGGGGGTGTGGCTCAGCGTGGGGGTGATGTGCGCGGCCATTTGCTGGATGCTCCAGGCCTGGCTGCCGCCGGGCTGGGCATTACTCGGCGGATTGCTCCCGGCGATGCGCTTCGGCGTTTTCAGCTATTGGGATGACAGCTATTGGGGTGGGGCTCCGGCGGCGATTGGGGGAGCGCTGGTTTTGGGGGCACTGCCGCGGATCATGCGACGCCAGCGCGTGCGTGACGCCCTCGTGATGGGCGTCGGCCTCGCCATGCTGGCCAACAGCCGGCCGTACGAGGGGTTCGTGCTCAGCCTGCCGGTGGCGACGGCACTGCTGGTTTGGGTGGCGGGAAAGAGCCGGCCCCCCACGCGAGTTTTGGCCCGGCGTGTCGTGCTTCCTCTCATGATTGTGCTGGCTGCGGTGGGCGCCGCTATGGGCTATTACTTCTGGCGAGTTACCGGCAGCCCCTTCCGCATGCCTTACCAAGTTGATCGAGCCACGTACGCAGCAGCACAGTACTTTTGTTGGCAGTCACCCAACCCCCAGCCGGTCTACCATAACCAAACGATGCACGACTTCTATATCAATCTCGAGCTCGGTCGATTCCTCATGGTCCGCTCGGTGGGCGGCTTCATTCGGGAAACGGGCCTACGGATCATAGCGAGCTGGGTATTCTATATTGGTCCCGTCCTGTTAATCCCGCTCTTCATGCTTCCCTGGGTGGTGCGCGACCGGCGAATCAGGTGGCTGGTGATAGCCGGAGGCGTCTCCATTGCCGGCTTGGAGCTCCTCATATTCTTTGCCGACCATTATGCGGCTCCCATCACCGCCGTGATTCTGGCAGTGATTCTGCAGGGCATGAGGCATCTGAGGGCATGGCGCTGGGAAGGCAAGCCCACCGGGCTGTTTCTTGCGCGCTCAATTACTCTGATCTGTGTTTTAATGGTGCCGCTCCAGGCACGCATGCTGCCAGCGCTGGCCAGGTCCGGGATCTGGCGACCCATGGGCGGAGAGCGCGCGGAGATCCTGGCGGAGCTTGACTCTTGGCCGGGCCGTCACCTCGTTTTCGTGCGGTATGGACCGGATCATGACTCCCTGGCTGAGTGGGTCTACAACGAAGCGGATATCGACCACGCAAGAGTGGTTTGGGCGCGGGACATGGGGCCAGCCGAGAATGAGGAGCTGATCAAGTACTTCAAGGAACGTCGCACTTGGCTACTTGAGGCGGATGAGATGCCTCCTAGGCTATATGCATACCGGACCATCGTCAAGGAGAAGGTCGCAGCAGAAGATCACGGACATCCGGGCAAGGGGAGAGCCGGCAAATAGATGGCGTCCATCATGGGGACTGAGAGTCTGCTCACTTCTCTCGCGCTGTTGGTTGCTCTTACCCACCCCAACTCGGCTCGAGGTGGTTTGCCAGAGCGGAGCGAACCCTGGGAGCACTTGGCCGCAGACGCAAAACCAGCATTCTCATCTGTGGCCTTCTTGCCCTCGCCTTGCGGACTGCGCTGTTGCCAGTTTTGCCGCTTCCGGCTCCCATTTCCAGGATGACTTCAGCTATTTGCTGGCGGCTGATACGTTTTTGAGGGGACGGCTGGCCAATCCGCCGCATCCGATGTGGATTCATTCTGAGACTTTCCACGAGGTTTTCCGGCCAACTTATGCCTCCATGTAAACGAAGCGGGGATGTTCATGATAGTGGCGGCCCGTACTGGGGTCTTTCAAGTTAAAAGACCCCACTACCGTCGCTGGGCTCTCTCTTGCAGCCCTTCAATTCACGGTCGTTCTTTGGACCGGCTTTGGCAACTCGTCGAAGGGACAGGTTTTTCGCTCACCCAGGCCTGCGCGTAGATTCTTCAGCCCGGGCGCGGCCCGAAGCGTGCGACCTATACTCACCAAAGGAAGCTCTGATAGAATCCAGGCGAGTTTTGATCGGCATGATCCTCCTCAGTGACACGGCGCAGAAGACGTCGCCAAGTGCCCCTGCCCCAGGGGCTGGTCGGCAAACGCAACACTCGCCGGTCTATGTCTCCGAGTCATCCCGCCTCGAGGTGGGGATTGTGCTCCTTTTGTTTGTCGCGACGTGCCTCTACCTGCGGCTTTTCTACGATTACACCGATCTGAATGGGGACGAAGGAATTATCTTACAAGGGGCGCAGCGCATCCTGAATGGAGAGGTCCCCTATCGGGACTTCTTTTCCTTCTTCACACCTGGCTCCTATTATTGGATGGCTCTGCTGTTTAAGGTTTTTGGCGACTCGATCCTGGTGGCGCGAACGGCGCTGATCGTGTACGGCGGCTTGTTTTCTGTTCTCACCTACCTGCTGGCCCGGCGAGTCTGCTCGCGCGGCACGGCGCTCTTGACCGTCTACCTACTTACTTTGACCTGCCTACCGTACAGCTTTCTCGCTCTGCACAACTGGGACAGTACGCTTTGGGCTCTTCTGGCGCTCTATTTCGCGGTTCGGTTTCTGGAAACACCCCATTGGGGATTTGCAGCGGCAGCAGGCGTCTTTGCCTCGCTGACCTGCCTTTTCGAACAGTCCAAGGGCGCCGGCTTGGTCCTGGGCCTCGTCATGGGATTCGGAGCTATCATCTGGTTGAGTGGGCGTGACAAGAGAAGCCTTGGACTAACACACTTGTGGGCTTTCCTGGCAGGCTTCGCGCTGCCCGCCCTGATAACGGTGGCCTACTTTGCCGCACGGCACTGCCTACCGCAGATGCTGGTGGACTGCCTATGGCCTTTGCAGCACTACGCAGCCGTGAACAAGGTTCCGTATGGGTTCATGGGAATGCGGTACTCAGAACTTGATAAGGTCTTGGCACGGCCGTGGGGCTATCGCCTCGCCATTATTGTGCTCTTGAGCCCGTGCTTTATCGTTCCCGCACTCCCTATCCTGGCGGTCGGCGCTCTGGGCTTTTGGCTTCTCCGTCTCCGGCGGGGGGAGCAACCCAATGTCGCAAGCTATTACGTCCTGGTCTCCACAACGCTGGTGGGGTTATTGCTCTCCACCCTGGCGAGCAGGCCGGAATTGATCCACATACTGTTTCAAGCGCCCCTGTTTTTTCTGATTCTGGCGTGGGGTCTTGATGGATCGTGTTTCAGATCGCAGTTTGCGCAGAATATCCAGCGCCTACTGAAGTATTATATTTTCCTGTCTTTCACAGGCCTCGGGCTGGCGCTTCTCTGGCGCCCTCTCAACGCTCACACCGTGCTCGAAACCAGGCATGGCGCACTTAGAGCTGAAAGGTCGGACCCCGTCCTTCAGGAGCTGCAAGCCCGCGTACGGCCTGGCGAGAAGATCTTCGTGTATCCGTATCAACCCCTGTACTACTACCTGACTTCAACCTTCAGCCCCACTCATTATGAATACTTGCAGTTGGGAATGCACACGCCGGAACAGTTTGCCGAGGCAATTCGTGAAGTTGCTGCGGACCGTACCCCGCTGATCTTGTTCCAGCCGTCCTTTTCGGATGTGGTCGTGCTGAGCTGGCCGGCCACGCCGATAAAGGCCCTAGCGGAAAAAGACGCGCTCGCGGATTATATGCTTGCCCACTACCGGGCCTGCACCGCATTCACCTCCCTGCAATCCTGGCAAATCGTATTTTTGGTGCGGAAGGACTTGAGCTGCACAGGCCCGCTTTGACAATGCAGATGAATGAGAATGTCATTCCGGAGTTTCGAGGATGGTTGCCCATCGCGCAGACGGAAAGGCCCCTTGAGGTTTGGGCGCCCATCCGAGAAGATATTGAAGGGTCGCGCTGATGGATCTTGTCAAATCAAAGGAACGAGCGACCGGCCCTGCCCGTTCGGATGATGGTAAACGAGCCGGGCCGCCGGGACCGGAAGCCGCAGACCTGGGAGGCAAATCACTTCTGCTCCCCGAGAAGCTGCCCCTAGAGAGGTGGATTGCGCTCGGTGTCTTCACGATCTCGTTGCTTTACCTGTGCCTTTTCCGAAGATACACCTCGATCGATCCGGACGAAGGGATCATTCTGCAGGGCGCCCAACGAATCGTCCACGGACAGGTCCTCTACCGGGATTTCTTCTCCTTCTTTACCCCGGGTTCTTACTACCTTCTGGCGCTGCTCTTCAAAGTTTTCGGCAGTTCGATGTTGGTGGCGCGCACGGCGCTCGCGGCTTATGGAGCTTTCTTTTCTGTGTTCACCTATCTCCTGGCGCGGCGAGTTTGCTCCCGATGGGTGGCGTTAGCGGCCGCCTACCTGGTCACCTGGACCTGCCTTCCCTGGCGGTTTATGATTCTGCACAACTGGGACAGCACACTCTGGGCCTGTGCAACCGTGTATTGCGCCGTATGGCTTCTTCAGGCTCCGCGCTGGGGATGGGCTCTCGCTACGGGGAGTTTCGCGTCACTAACAGTACTTTTCGAGCAATCGAAGGGAGCGGGATTGGTCCTGGGGCTTGGCCTGGGTCTCCTCCTCCTTGTGCTGTTCGCCCGCAGCACCCTGCGGCTGAGTCGACGGGACTGGGTGACGCTGGGGATTGGCCTCGCGTGGCCTTTCGCCCTGACCATTGCATACTTCGCCGCTCACCACGCGCTGCCGGCTATGCTGGCGGATTGGTTCTGGCCGCTGCACAACTATTCGATAGTGAACAGCGTGCCTTACGGCTATCAGGATTGGTCAGATGAGGCCCGAATGAGGCTTTACGGCTCGGGCTCCTGGCTGGTGCGGGGGATTGCATTGTTCACGGTGAGCCCTTGCTTTCTCCTTCCGGTGTTGCCGATCATCGCGATCATGCTGCTGATCTACTGGCTGCTGGAAGTGAAAAGGGAGAGGCTGGCTGTGGACCGCGCTGCCTACTACATTCTTGTATGTTCGAGCATTGTAGGATTGTTGTTCTCGGTGCTGATTTCGCGCGCCGACATCATTCACTTCGTGCATCTGACCCCCCTCCTCTACCTCGTTCTTGCCTGGGTGATGGACGGCACCGACGTTCGCGGTCAATTGATGAGGTCTATCAGGCCTCTCGTTTCCTTGGGCATCCTCATCACGTTTACCACCCTCGGCATGGCTTTTCTGGTGAGAATCAGGAGCGCGAAAACGGTCATCGAAACGAGACGCGGAGTAGTGCTGGCCAAGTCATCAGACGACATCCTGGCGTACGTTCAAACGCAGGTTCCCGCGGGGTCCAGGATTCTGGTCTACCCTTATCTCCCGCTCTATTACTACTTGACGGCGACCTTCAATCCGACTTCCTTCGATTACTTGCAGCCTGGAATGCACACGCACCAGCAGGAGCAGGAGGTCATTCATCAAGTCTCCGCCGATCGAACTTCGGTGATCGTATTTCAGCCTTCATTTAATGACTCGATTGCCGCTTCCTGGCCGAAGACCTCTCTGGCGTCCCTGGCCAGTGACCCTGTGGCCGACTACATACTTGCGAACTATCGCCCATGTAGGGTTCTGGTCTCCGCGTTCGAATGGGACTGGCGGTTTGTGTTCATGGTTCGCAAAGACCTTGCCTGCCCTGACACGCCCCACCGCGACCAGCGCCTTCCATCTGGCGGGCAACCTCCGGCTCTAAAGTGATCCTGCTGGGCCTGTTGAAAAGAGCGCCGCTGGAGCCGGGGATCGCTCAAGGATAGCGTGTTTATTGCCCCGTTGCCTTTTGGGGACAAAACCACCGAATGTCGAGAGGCAATCGAAGCAGTTGCGAAACTCCCCTCGCGTCACGTTATGCGACACTCTGCCGCCATCTTGAAGGTAATAGTTTTACCAAATGTATACACCTCGACCCTTAGTCGTGTCTCCGGCCATTGAGCACCGAGTTGGATCCGCCAGCTCTCGCGGTCTCTTCGCCTTGTGAATCGCAGCCTTTTTGTCGATAAAGCCCCTAAGTTATTGATATTTGGAGGGTCCCTGTGGGTTTTGACCCCGCATCAAAAGTGTAATTATTGTGGCCCCCGACTTGCACCATTCTGGACGGTTTGAGTTTCCCGGCCACTGGGCGTCTCGTGGCTGGTGCGGCTCAGTTCAACATTACACAAGAAGGAGTTTGGCTATGGCTAATTCAGTTGTGAGTATCCTCGCCCGGTTGCACCGGGAAGAGGAAGGCCAAGGCATGGTGGAGTATGTGTTGATTATCGCCTTGGTTGCTCTCGCTGCCACCGCGGGAATGACTACCTTGGCAACCGCCATCAACAGTGCTTTCACCAAGATTGGGTCGCTCCTGAGCTCGTACGTTTAGTGGCTCCTGTGGTCTGGACGGCTCAATTGCACCTGCAGGTTCCCAGGGTCAGTCGGTTCGCCCACCGGGAGCGGCAGGTATGATACTTACTCGTTGGTCGGGCCGTCTGGCAGTTCGCGGCGAGGGTGCCTCCCCGAGAGGCCAGGTGGGCCCGGTTTTGTTTGTCAAGAGGGCAGAAGGGCCAATGGTTCTGGGCCCGGAAGCAAGAGCGGCGCGAGTGTGTGTTTCCCGTTCCCGCTTTGGTGTGTATTGCGCCCACTAAGCTGTACAAAGGCCAAGTGGAGATCTTACTGATGCTTGGAGCCGCGATTTGTGCTACAGCCGGCGCGGTGAGTGACGTACGTTCAAACCGCATCCCGAACTGGCTGACTTACGGAGGTCTCGCGCTTGCCCTCACACTTCGGGCCGCCTTGGGAGGGTGGCGAAGTTTGGAACAGGGAGTGGGCGGCATTTTGCTTGGAGGCGGAATCTTCTTTGTATTTTTCCTGGTCCATGGTATGGGAGCGGGGGACGTGAAGCTGATGGCCGCTGTGGGCGCCTGGGTGGGCCCTCATCGGACCTTGAGCGTGCTGATCGCCACCGCTCTGGCGGGCGGCGTCCTCGCCGTGGTTTACATGGTGTTTTACAAACGGGTCGGCAGCACTTTTCGGAATCTTGGTGTGCTTCTGCGCTTTCATCTTCGGTCCGGTGTCCGGCCCCATCCCGAACTCAACCTTCAGGGTTCCGAAGCCATGCGACTGCCTTATGGATTAGCTATTGCCATGGGCACACTTTATCTGCTTATTTCAGCAAGCCATATCTCGGGGGTGATCTACGGACACTAAGCGGCTTGGGTTGGCATTGTTAATTGCGCTCCTTCTCGCCGGCGGCATCACGTTTGTTGTATATCGCCAGTTGAGCAAAAACGCAGCTCGTCCCCAGATGATCCAAATCGTTGCCGCAGCCAAGGACCTGCCCGCGGGCGTGGCATTGGCAGCAACGGATGTGAATCTCATCCAGTGGCCGGCGAGCGTCCGTTTGCCGGGTTCCTTTACGAAAGTTGAAGACGTGGCGGGTCGGCCGCTGATCTACATGCTGGGCAAGGGAGAGCCCGTCATGGCCAGAGACTTGGCCATACCCGGTTCAGGGATTGGGCTCTCGGTCAAGATACCTGCCGGAATGCGGGCTACCTCAGTTCGTTCTAATGAGGTTGTGGGTGTGGCAGGTTTCCTTTATCCAGGCTCTAACGTTGATGTTCTAGGGACTTTCAACATTCCGGGCAACCCCAATCCCATAACCGAGACTTTGTTGCAGAACGTCGAAGTCTTGACGGCAGGCACGCAAATCGAGCCGGATCCAACGGGCAAACCCCAGACTGTCAATGTGGTGACTCTACTCCTCAGCCCCGAAGACGCGCAGAAACTTCTCATGGCCAGCACGCAAAGCACGATTCAGTTCGTATTACGCAACGGGGCCGACCAAGGGAAGGAAATCGTCAAACCCACCAGGCTGGACGAATTGATTGGCACGGCTAAACCTGCCGTGCCCCCGCCCGCGCCGGCTCGTCATACGAGAGCAGTCACGCCGGCGCCTCAAACTCCGCCACCCTCGATGTATGTGGTGGAGGTCATCCAGGGGCTGACGCGCAGTGAACAGAAGTTTTCACCCGGGACTCCTGAAGAGGGCGGTGGCAAGCGCCAATGAAAAACTTATCTGCAACTCGGACACTGGTACTTGTTTGGATCCTTGGTTTGCTCTTGGCGGGCGGGAAGTGCTTCGCGCAAGGGACCTCTGTTTCCCCGGAGGGTCAGCCTCTTCACATCCTGGTCGGCAAGTCCGTCGTTATAAACCTCCCATCACGCTTGAAACGTGTGCTGACAAGCAATCCAGCCGTGATCGAGGCTCTGGTCACGAGCCCTATGCAACTAGTGGTGGAGGCAAAGGCTGCCGGAAAGAGCAGCCTGATCCTGTGGGACGATTCAGGCAGCTCCCGAATGCTGGATGTGTATGCGGATCTGGATTTGACGGGTCTGCGGGCCGCTATACAGAGAGCGTATCCCGATCAATCAATCCAGGCGCAGGCCGACGAAGGCAGGATCATCCTGAGCGGAAGGGTGGCAGGTCAGCCGGTTGTGGACGACCTGACAAAGATGGCGGGCCTCTACTCCAAGGACGTCGTCGACTCGCTGACAACAGTTCAACACCCTCTGCGGCAGATCCTTCTGGAAGTCAAGATCGCCGAGGTCGACCGAACCAAGCTAGACCAATTCGGCTTCAACCTACTCAGTACTGGGACAACCAACATCGGCACGACCTCCACGCAGCAATTTGGCGCCATTTCAGGTTCATCAGGAGGACCTTTCAGTACCACCGCTCCGTATACGCCGACGACCTTCGGAATGACCAATCTGCTAAACATCTTCCTGTTTCGCCCCGACCTTAACCTGGGCATGATGCTCGAGGACCTCCAAACAAAGACCGTGCTGCAAATCCTTGCTGAACCAAACCTCCTTGCCCTCGACGGCAAGAAAGCGAGCTTCCTAGCCGGTGGTGAATTCCCCTTCCCGGTCTTGCAGGGAGGAACGACCATCGGGGCCGTCACGATCCAATGGCGACCGTTCGGTGTCAAACTGGATTTCACGGGGCATATCAGTCCCGACAATATCATTCGCCTGCAAGTTACGCCGGAGGTCAGCACTCTCGATTATACCAATGCTCTGACCATATCGGGTTTTACCATTCCGGCCATTTCAACCCGCCGCGCGGAGACAGAAATCGAGCTGAGGGATGGACAGTCGTTTGGAATCGCCGGGCTTCTGGACCATAGAGTGCAAGCTCTGATGAGTAAGATGCCGGGAATTGGTGACTTACCTATTCTGGGGCAGCTATTTCGGTCGAAATCGAGCACCCTGAGTCGAACGGAGCTCGTGGTTCTGGTGATACCCCACATTGTCGATCCCGCAAACACCGGGAAACAGATGACGGCGACGCCGAAGCCTCCGATACCCTATCTGCAAAGTCCGAAATACGACCGGGATCTACCAGGCCACAAGGAGCTTGAGAAACCTGCTCGACAGACTACACCCAAACAAGAACCGTAACCATGGACACTAAAGAGAGCGCGGGAATTCCTTTCGCCGAGGGCCCTTCCTCCCGAGAATGGCTCTCGCTCGTTGCAATCTGTCTGGATGGCGAATCTGGAGCGGAGTTGAGGCAGTTTGTAAGAGCAACCCCTTTTCTTCGGCTGCAAGCTGAGGTGGACAGCTATCTTGCCGAAGAAGACACCAGCCTCACGTGGATGCAGCCACCCGGGCCAGACATCTGCCTGGTCGACTTCGACCGGGACCACGCAAATGCGATCACCACGGCAGAACGAATTCACGAGCGATTGCCGGGCACCGCCATATTCGCGATCTCGTCGCACTCCCAACCCAACCTGATTATCGAAGGCATGCGCTGTGGCTGCAGCGAGTACGTCGTCAAACCTGTGGGCGGGGAGCAACTGTGGGAAGCGGTAGCACGTGTGGGTGTACGTAAACGAGAAAAGCACACACCATTCAGCGGCCAAGTGCTGACTTTCCTCGGGGCCAAGGGTGGGGCGGGAGTGACCACCATTGCCACGCATCTCGCGGCACTCTTGGCAAAGTCCTGTTCGCGCAAAACAGTCCTGATCGATCTTCATCCGGGCTGTGGTGAAGCTGCCCTTTTCCTCGGCCTGACTGAACATCAGTATCACTTTTACGAACTCGTCGAGAACGTGGACCGGCTAGACTCGGAGTTACTTCAGAGTTTCGTATTGCACCACTCGAGTGGCCTGGACCTGCTGCCGGCGCCGGAATTCACTGAACCGGCGCGTGACGTATTACCTGAGTCAGTCGGGCAGGCGGTCGCCTTTCTCCGCACCAAGTACGAGTTTGTGTTGATCGACTGCTCTCCAGGCCTGACAACTCAAAACCTCGCCGTGATCACTCACTCCGACCATGTTTACATCATCACCGTTCCAGAGGTGGCTGCCTTGCGGAACGTGGCGCGTTTGTTGGACTACTTTACCCGTCGCGAGTTCGGTCAAGACAAAGTAGACGTGATCGTCAACCGTCATAACGCGAAGAACAATGTGATCACTGACGACCAAATTGAAAAGGCCATTCGGAAGAAGATTTTCTGGAAGGTCCCGAACCATTACCAGCAGGTGATGCAGACCATCAACGCTGGTGATCCCTCCGCACAGTTATCGAACTCCGTAGTTGCACGCACTTTATTGTCGTGGGCGGAGGCTCTGGGCGCCAAGCCGGACGCCCAGGCCGAGAGAAAGAAAACGGGTAAATTTTTCCAGGGTTTGTTCGGGCGATAAAAGCCGGCTTCCGAAAAGGGTCTTGCTGACAGTTGGGAGAATCAAACCTCATGGGAACAATCACAAACCAGGCTGAGACATTATCGGGAAGTGACGAGAAGAAAAAAATAGGCATTCCCTTCAAAGTTTACCAGGAACTCAAGTCCGCGGTGCATCGGGATCTACTCAACAAAGTTGATTTGGAGCGGATTGCCTCAATGCGCGACGGCCGCATTCGAGGCCAGGTCTTTGTGGTCATCCAGGAACTCGTTTCGGGGCTTGGCACCCCGATGAGCGCGCCGGAGCGCGAGCAACTGGCTCGCGAGGTGCTTGACGAAGTTTTCGGGTTGGGTCCACTGGAGCCCCTCCTGCAAGATCCGACCCTTAATGACATCCTCGTCAATACCCACAAGCAAGTGTATGTAGAACGCCAGGGGATCCTGGAAGAAACCGCCGTAAAGTTTAAGGATGACGCTCACCTGATGCACATCATTGATAAGATCGTCGCCGCGGTTGGTCGCAGGGTCGACGAATCTTCGCCGATGGTGGACGCGCGCCTGGCGGACGGCTCAAGAGTTAATGTGATCATCCCGCCCCTGGCGATCGACGGACCCATACTGTCAATCCGGCGCTTCGGCCATGTGCCCCTGACGGCGGACGATCTGATAGTAAACCGAACCCTGACACCGCCCATGCTGGAGATTCTCAAGGGGGCGGTGAAAGCACGGCTCAGCATGGTCATCTCCGGGGGGACCGGCGCCGGTAAAACAACCTTTCTCAATGTGCTTTCCGGATTCATTTCTGAAAAAGAAAGAATCGTTACGATCGAAGACTCGGCTGAGCTGCAGCTCAAGCAACGCCATGTCGTCCGCCTCGAATGCCGCCCCCCCAACGTGGAGGGCAAAGGCGCAGTGAGACAGCGCCAACTCGTGATTAACAGCCTGCGAATGCGGCCCGACCGGATCATCGTAGGCGAGGTTCGTGGCGAAGAGGCTCTGGACATGCTCCAAGCTATGAACACGGGGCATGACGGCTCGCTCACAACTATTCATGCCAACAGTCCTCGTGATGCGATCTCTCGCATGGAGACCATGGCGCTGATGGCTAACTTGAATCTTCCTGAAAAGGCCCTTCGCCAACAGATTACGTCCGCAATCACTATTGTCGTCCAACTGGCTCGTATGAGCGACGGGACACGGAGAGTGACGCATCTGGTGGAAATCACGGGCATGGATGAAGACGTCGTGAGCATGCAGGAGATCTTTTTGTTTGAAAAACGAGGTGTGGGACCCAACGGACGTGTACTCGGACAGTTTACAGCCACGGGCATACGTCCGAAGTTCGCGGAAAAGCTAAAAGCCTCTGGCATTACTTTGCCAGCAAGCATGTTTGAACATTCTTATCAAGTCTAGATCTGCCGAGGTTTTCTTATGTCTCTCGTGCTGCTATTCGCTTTGCTTTTGGTCATGACGTTCGGTGTTCTGGTTTGGGTCTCAAGGCCGACCAAAGCCGAAGCCGATATTCAGCGGCATTTGTCAAGCATCGGAAAAACATACGGATTTGACACCGAGGATGCCACAATTCTGAGGCAGGAAGAGCTCAGTTCGATTCCCCTGCTGAACGATTTGTTGCAGCGTATTCCGGGCATTCTGAACCTGCGGCACCTGATAAGGCAAGCTGGTCGCAATTGGACCGTCGCTCCGCTACTTCTCGCGTCGCTCGTGGGGGCTATCGTGGCGGGGTGGGCAGCAAGCTTGTTCACACCAGCTCTTCCGTTAGATCTGCTCGTGGGAGTTGCTGTGGGCTCCGCGCCGTACGCATATTTGTTCTGGCAGAGGCAGGCCCGGTTCCGGCACTTCGAAGAATTCCTTCCCGACGCGATTGACCTGATGTCTCGGGCCCTGAGAGCCGGACATGCCGTGACTTCCGTAATTGAGATGGTTTCGCAGGAAACTCCAGAACCTGTCGCTTCAGAATTCCGCACCGTTTTCGAAGAACAGAACCTAGGGCTTCCGGTGCGCGAGGCGATTCTTAATCTGGCTAATCGGGTGCCCATTGAGGACGTCCGCTTCCTCGCGACGGCGCTTCTCGTTCAGAAAGAAACCGGAGGCAATCTCGCCGAAATCCTGGACAAGGCGGCGTTCATTATGAGGGAGCGCATGCGACTTAAGGGACAGGTACGAATCTATACGGCTCAGGGTCGACTGAGCGGTTGGATCCTGTGTGTGATGCCATTCGCCATGTTCTTTCTGTTGACTCTGTTGAACCCTGAATACGAAAGGAAGCTGTGGGCAGACCCTTTGGGGCTGCATTTCGTTTATGCGGGTCTAATTTTGATGGCAATCGGCATTCTTGTGGTCCGGAATATCACCAAGGTCAAAGTGTAATGCTATGAATCTCCTGATCATCGCCATTGGAATCGGACTTTCGATCACTTTTTTCGCAATCTTCTTGTTGTTTGCCCCCCCCTCTCGCCAGATTGAACTGTTGGGCAAGGTCACGTCTCGGGCATACCGATCAGAGGATGTGGGTCTCCAACGAGGGCGATTTAGTGCCGAGAGCCTGACCAGACCGCTGGGATCGATCCGCAGGTTATTCGGCGGCCCCCCCAATCCCGAAATTGTCCGCCGCCTCATGCTTGCTGGCTACCGAAAGCCCTTTCATGCCGACACCTTCTTAGGCGTGAAGTTGACTCTGCCAGTAGTCGCTGGAGCGGGGGTCGCCTTTTTCGTGAAGGACAATATCATCCTCTGGTTTGTCGTAGCTTTATTGCTGGCTTTCTTAGCTCCGGACTTTTGGCTCAGCCGTGCCATCAAGAAAAGGCGTGAACGCATCCAACTCAGCCTTCCCGACGCATTGGACCTCCTTTCGATCTGTACGGACGCTGGGCTGGGACTGGATCAAGCCATCGTGAGAGTCGCCCAGGAACTGCATCTCGGTCACCGCCAGTTGAGCGAAGAACTCCTTCAGATCAACCTGGAGCAGCGGGCTGGCAACCCTCGCATCGGGGCTTGGCGCAGCATGGCAGACCGAGTCGACCTTGAGAGCGTCCGATCCTTCGTCAACATGCTCGTGCAGACGGAACGCTTTGGAACACCAATCTCAAAATCGCTGGCAGTATTTTCCGATTCCTTGCGTACTCAACGAAGACAACGAGCGGAGGAGCTTGCCGCCAAGACGACGATTAAGCTGCTCTTCCCTCTCGTTATCTTCATTTTTCCCAGTATCTTCATCGTAACCCTGGCGCCGGCGGTCATAACTCTCATTAGGAATTTTGGCCAGTTTCTTAAGTAGGAGTTAACTGTACTGTTAAGGTGGGAGGTGGGTTGTGGACAACGTTACGTTGATTCGTGTGGTTGCGGCAATTCTCGCCGTGGCCGTGGCCATCATTTTGATCTATAGAATCAAGCGAAAGGCGCCTCGCTAAACTCGGATCGCGACTCGCGGACGGATGTGGCGGGGAAGGAATCATGCATGGCTGAGAAGCGCAGTACTGTCTATGTTTACAACCAAACGAAGGAAACTTTTTTGGCCTTCCAGGTCAAAGTGGCTGACTCGGTTTTGACCCGCATGGTTGGACTTCTCGGCAAGCGGTCCCTGGAGCCAGAGGGCGGTGTTTGGATCGTGCCCTGCAATTTCATCCACACGTTCGGTATGCTTTTCTCCATCGATGTGGTGCTGCTTGACAAGGACTTCAAGGTCGTCGGTCTGCACGAATTGCTCCGGCCATTCTCCATCACGCGGCCGTACTTTCGTGCCGAAAGCGTCATCGAGCTTCCGCCTCACACGATTTTCAAGAGCGGAACCACGGTCGGCGATCAGTTCGTGATCGAGCGCTACGGAGCCTGCCGGACCCCATTGGTTGACTCACTCACGGACAGCGCTCCCGTATGCAAACAGTGAAGTCTCCTGGCGACTAGCGCGATGGGATAGCCGGGAAACTGGTCGGCCGTGGATCGAATGGGATTGGTCGAATAGAAGCCTCTCTGAGACGAGAGATGAATTCGTGCGAAGCCTCGCCCGCGGCGCGCGTATCCACTCCGGTGGGGACGCCCAGCTTTGACTCACCGAGAGGTTTGGGTGCATTCGCCAGTTCCCGCAGGCAGGATACCGGATGCGCGGGCAGGTGGTGCCGCCGGGAGAACGGGGAGGCCATCCGCCAATTCCCAAACGAGTGGCGTATGGCAGATAAAGATGACTTGGTGGAATCCACCCAGGTCCATAGCTCGTCGAAGCATGCGCACGTACTCCTTGCCATTGACAGCATCCAGAGCTCCCACCGTTTCGTCCCGGAACAGCGTTTCGTAACGAAAGCCCTCACCTTGCCGCATGTTGTAGATCGCGATGCCTAGGTTCACGGCTTCGTTGACCAAAACGAACTGCCCACCCGAAAGCTCATCCACGAGGCACGTACGGTCCAGATCCTTGTTGCGGACCTCGACATCAAAATCGTCTACCAGCCCCTTGCCGTCCGCCCTGGGGCGTTGCGTCCTGAAGCGGATTTCGAACTTGTTGTCGAAGCACCCCTCAAGTCTCAGAAGAATGTGTACGGTCGTCGTGGAGACTTAGCTGTCCGGCATGCGATCTATCTCACTGCCAAGCCTCACAGCGTCGGTTGGTTTTCCCGCACTGTAGTCCAGAGGGAGTTGGCACTACACTTCTGCTGCCGGGCGAGTCGCCACGGCTTGATCTCGTGCTGGTCGACTCGACCGAAAGAAAAGTGTTCCACCACACCGCTATGGCAGCGGTGTTAGAAAACCTGCCCAGAATCGCTCCCGTAGAAACCCTCGAGATTGGGCTTGTTGATTTCCACTCATGGCGTTAGAAATGTGTAGTTTTCTAACCCAGTCGAACTGTGGGTTATAATGTTGGGTCACGACGAGCGGGTATTCGAACAACATGTTTTCGGGCCCGCAGAATAAATCGAAAATGACGAGGTGTTCGATGCATATTTCCTTGCACAGGCCCGGTTTCTTGATCGCCTTGGTTATGGCTGCGTGCGCTCTAGTTTGGCCAGTTGCCCTATCGGCCCAAACGGGTCTGGAGGGCCACTGGGAGGGCGCGATTGAACTACCCGGGACGGCCTTGCAGATCCGGATTGATTTCAAGAGCGCCGGTGCAGCGTGGCAGGCCAACATCGATATCCCGCAGCAAGGTGCTCAGGGAGTGCCGCTCCAGGCCGTGCGATTCGCGGCGCCACAGGTTCATTTCGAGCTTCCCGCTGGCCCCGGCCTGGCTGTTTTCGACGGCAAGCTAGAAGGCGACAAAGTCAGCGGGAACTTCTCGCAGGCTGGGCGTACATATCCTTTCTTTCTCGAACGCAAATCGGCCTCGGTACCAGCGCCCGCCGCGACGGCCACGCCGACAGCAAAGCCGAGCCTCGACGGGCTCGACGAATTCGTCACTCAGGCCATGAAAGATTGGAAGGTGCCGGGCCTAGCCATCGCAGTTGTGCAGGGCGATAAAGTAATTCTCCTGAAGGGCTATGGCTACCGCGACCTAGAAAAGCAGTTGCCGGTGACCCCGAATACACTGTTTGCCATTGGCTCGATCACGAAATCCTTCACCGTGACCACCCTTGGCATGGAGATGGACGAAGGCAAATTGGACTGGGACAAGCCCGCCCGCGATTTTCTACCCACCTTCAAGATGTACACCCCGGCGCTAACCGAGGAGATGGTGGTGCGCGACTTGATTACGCATCGTTCCGGCTTGCCGCGCCACGACCTGGTCTGGTACTCATCTGATTTCTCGCGCGAGGACTTGCTCAAGCGCCTGCAGTATCTTGAGCCAAGCAAGCCCCTCCGCACCAAGTTCCAGTACAACAACCTCATGTTCATGACTGCGGGATACGTTGCCGGACTGCTAAACGACACGAGCTGGGAGGATGCTGTCAACCAGCGCGTCTTCAAACCTCTGGGAATGACCGGCACGAATTTGTCCGAGCGGGATACCCAGAATAGCGCGGACTTTGCCCAGCCCTATCGCAAAGGCCGCGACTTAAAGGCCGAATTGAAGCATATCCCCTTCTATCCGCAATGCCCGGACCGTTGCGCCATGGGTCCGGCCGGCGAAATCAACAGTAATGTCGCTGATATGAGCAAGTATCTGCTGTTCCACATGAATCAGGGGAAGTTGGAAGGCAAACAGCTTCTTTCTGAAAACAACGCCGTGCAGATGCAAACTCCGCAGATGACCATACAGGGCGCGCCGCCCTACAAAGAACTCGGTGAGGGCAGCTACGGAATGGGCTTCTTCATTTCTTCTTACCGTGGGCATAAAACGGTCGAGCACGGCGGAAACATTGACGGCTTCAGTGCCGAGCTATCGTTCCTACCGGCCGACAAGATCGGCGTCATCGTATTCACCAATCTCGATGGAAATCCCCTGCCGAACATCGTCGCTTTTAACGTCTTCGACCGCTTACTCGGGCTCGACCCAGTCCCATGGAACCAGCGATTCCTGGAGTCCGAGAAGAAAGGGAAGGAGTCGGAGCAGGAGGCGAAAAACAAAGGCTACATTCCGCAAAAGCACGGCACGCATCCCTCCCGCGACTTGAAAGACTACGTCGGGGATTACTCGAATCCCGGCTATGGCATTGTCACCATCGCCCCCGACGGCGATGCCTTCAAGTTGACGCTCAACAAGGTCAGCAAACCTCTGAAGCACTATCATTACGACGTCTTCCAAGTACCGGAGGATCCACTCGACCCGTTCGAGAAAATTAAGGTGATGTTCCTTACGGACATCAACGGGGACATCTCCAGCCTGTCTATGCCGCTCGAAGCCAGCGTGAAGGACATCCTCTTCACGCGCATGCCCGATAAGCAACTCACCGAGCGCAGTTTCGTCGAGGCCTTCTCTGGTCAGTACGAGCTTCCCGGAGTTCCGGTACCGCTGACAGTTACGCTCCGTGGCGATCACACCCTCGTTGCCAGCGTTCCCGGGCAGCCCGACTACCAGTTAAACCCGAAGCGTGGCACCACTTTCCAGCTCGCAGACTTCAGCGGCGTTACGATCGAGTTCAAGCGCGATGCCTCGGGAAAAGTGACGGAGGCTGTCCTTGACCAGCTCGGCACCGTCATCATTCTGAAGAAGAAATAGGGCCCTGAACAAGCTGAAGAGAAGAATCAAGCTACCGTTTGTGGGGGCAAGCCCTGTCTTTCCGGCGGCTCGACGTAGCTTTGCCACACTCTTGACAACGTGAAACTCGGAGGAAATCTCCATGGTTGGCTGCGCCGCTGTTGGTGATCCCACCTGTGGCAGCCGTTGATTGCGTCACGTAACTGGCGGATAGTTGCTTCTTGGTCAGCTTCATTCTATTTCCACTAACTGTCTAAATGTGCGCAGCTGGCTGGTTCCTACTACCGGCCATGGGCCAGGATGCTGCTGGATACGCCGGCCCTTTGCTTACAAGCTTGCAGAGAAACCATTCCGGGAAAGATCCAAATGCGGTCAGTTGTTGATGGGATCGACTTACGGCACGCATTTAGTCTTCCCTTAATCCCCTGTTTCTCTGCCTCGGTAGGACGGAGGCCGGCTGCTATCACTACCGGCCCTGGAACAAGGGAAAACCAAACTTCTTTCATTCCTGGTTAGTATAGAGATTCCCAAGCAGTCAGCTTCGACACTTTCGCCTATTGTTCGCTTTTGGCTTGTATCTTACTGGAAACACACCAAATATAGTTGTAGTGGATTACGAGAAGAATACGAGGTCTCCCGCAGTGGAGGTATTGAGGTGGTCGGTAGGGTTGCGGACGATGTGTTCAACGAACCAGGGATTGTCAATGGCGTTGAGTTGGCACCCTTATTTGCCGGTGCGCGTGCCCACAACTGGTCTACGTTACCGCCGTTCCAATCAAATGAGCCTAAAGATCCGGTCGGAGCTTTGCGTAGCGCCGGGATGGCGGGTGAGCGGGGAAGAATTGCCCCGCATAGTTGGAACAGCGCCAGAACGAGGATCAAAGTTCCAGGAGGCAATCGGCGGCGGTCAGGTTGGCGAAGCGAACGGTGTTCACACGCTGGCCCACCACGTTGGCGAAGCACTGGAGAATCGCCGTCAGCTTCAGGAGGGCCGGTTTTTCACGCACTTGGAGCCAATGCCGGATGATAAGGGAAGCGAAGACTAGGCGGAAGTAGAACATCAATAACCGCTCTTTACCCGAATAGCGCTGGTGCACGTTGACGGCATTCTTGAGCAGGTAAGTAAGTGCTAGGAAATCGCACTTGAGCATCATGCGCAGCCGGGGGTAGTCGACGGGCGCGTTGAATTCTCCCAACGTCCGGCGCACCGCAGGGAACTCCAGGCTACTGGCATTGACAACGGCTAGGAAGTACTCTCGGTCGAATTGCTGGCGCAGGATGCGTTGGCAAGTGGCCTGCATATAGAAAAAGAAGAACGCGGTGGAGAGGATCAAGATCAGGGCGGCCAGGACCATCGTTTACCTCACTCAAGTTTCCACTTCTGCCGGAACCACGCTCGCGCCCGGAGCCATTTAGGCCCCGGCCGATGCCGTTCCAGCCTTCAGCATCTTCTCCAGGTTAAAGTCGAGTCGCACGGTTGGCAATAGTACACGAGTACCGGCCTGCCGCTATCGAGGCGGGGCGCCCAGCGATCCTGGTGGAAGCGCGTATCCTCTGGGGGCACCTGGCTCTGGCTTGGGAAGTCACAGTTCCGCAACGTGCAGAGCGGCGAACTGTAAGGTGAGGAGGAGGTAGGCTTGGAAGCGGAGTACCTACCCTTTGACAAGGCTCTCTAGGCGTCAGTCGACTTTTGCGGCCATTCTACACCCGACAAAGTTTTCAAGCGGGGGATTCTTGCTGGGCTTTCACATGGGCCACGGCGCACGCAAGCTTCGCGGGTAGTTCCCACGCCGGAACGGCGCGCCGGCCGGCTTTAGGAACCATCTCGAGATAGAGGACAGTCAATGCCAGATATCGAATGCTACTCGCATGCCGGTACCTTCGGGCTATAGACCAGGCTCGTTGCCCTTGGTAGGCTCCTTTCGCAGTTCATACTTTTTATTCGGCTGGCGTGGTCATGGCGGGAACCTTATCGCAGCTCTCTGAGTGGCACACTTCTATTCTGTTCCTATTGTGGGCTCTCCTGGTTGCCTCCTTCATCCTCATACGAATCCAGCGACGCAGCGCGATTGCGCAAAGGAACTCGCTCATGGGCTGGTTCTCAAACCTGAATACCCTCAGCAAAGAATTGGACAAAGGCAGTGACCCCCAGCAGATCGCGGCATCCGCCCTTGCCGGCACGCTGAGCATTTTCGGTGCGAAGGATGGTTATGTAGTCCTGCAGGGAGAAGCAGAAGGAGATTCGAGGCACACGACCGCCCAGGGATTCTCGGCCCATACGGTGGAATTACTGGGGTCCGAGCCGATGCGGACCTATCTCGCCTCCTCGGCTGAGAGGTGGGCCGAACTGTTCGTGGTTTCAGATTTATTCGGGCTCGAGGTGGAGACTGCTGGGCAACGCCAACCTCTCTTCCAGAACTTTATTCATCTGCTGAGCATTTTCGGTGCGAAGGATGGTTATGTAGTCCTGCAGGGAGAAGCAGAAGGAGATTCGAGGCACACGACCGCCCAGGGATTCTCGGCCCATACGGTGGAATTACTGGGGTCCGAGCCGATGCGGACCTATCTCGCCTCCTCGGCTGAGAGGTGGGGCGAACTGTTCGTGGTTTCAGATTTATTCGGGCTCGAGGTGGAGACTGCTGGGCAACGCCAACCTCTCTTCCAGAACCTTATTCATCTGATGAGGGCCGACGGGATAAAGACCATGCTGGTGATTGGACTGGCTACTTCGCGGAGGAGATACGGGGCGCTGCTGGTGGGTCGTCGCCACAACGCGGGGCGCTTTAGGTTCGAGGAACTCAAGTTGTCCATCGCCATTGGCAACCAGGTGAGTGCAGCGCTTGAGAATTGGTCGTTGAACCGCGCGGCGGAACAGCACAATGAAGAAATGCAAGTTCTCTACAGCGCTGGGCGCGAGCTGCGCGACACTTTCGACCTGAAAGCACAGGTCGATATCCTCCGGCGGAGCATGAAGGACCTGCTGGCGGGCAGCGACTTTTCACTGGCCATGCAGGAGTATCCGGACGGGCCAATCGAAATCGTCGTTCCCTTCCAGCAGGAAGATGGCACGCCGTCAGCCACCGGAGCGCATGCGACCGAACTCGAGGGGCACGTGGTTCAGACCGGTTCTCCGCTTCTGATCAGCGAGGACTGGCAGTGGGCGCGATACCGCGTTGAGCCTGGTCCCACAGGCGCGCGGATGGGCACTTGGTGTGGAGTACCCATTCATTTCTCTGACGGGACCATGGGCGTGTTTGCTGTCGCCAACTTGCAGCGCGAGGGCGCCATCACTAAAGGGCAGTTCGAGATGATTCAGGTGCTCGCCAATGAGGCCGCGGGGGCGTTTGAGAATGCCCGGGTGCTCCAGAGAGAACAGCGACGCGCGAGCCATTTGGCAATGCTCAACGAGACAAGCCACAAGGCGAACACCGTGCTTGACCCGAAGGAGCTCCTGCCCAGCATTTGCTCCCAAGTGCGCAGCGGTTTCGGATACGACTTGGCTCGCATTGAAGTCCTCTACCGCGAGCGCGACGAACTGGTGGTCGAGGCCGAGGCAGGCTATGGAGACGAGGTGCTAGGCCGCCGCGCCCGGATCGGCGAGGGGCTGTCAGGGGTCGCAGCGAAAACCGGCGACCCCGTGCTGGCAAATTCCGTTGCGCGCGAGCCGATATACATCGCGCTGCATCCCCGAGTTCGCTCCAGCCTAAGCCTGCCGTTACGATACCATGATGAACTGCTGGGAGTGCTGAGCTTCGAGAGCTACCGTGAGCACGCCTTCGCGCCCCAGGACGTACTGACGCTTCAAGCCCTGGCAGACCAACTGGCCGTCGCGTTTTACAATGCGCGCGCTTACCAGGATGCTCTGGAGGAGGCCATCACGGATGGCCTCACCGGCTTGAAAACCCACCGCTACTTCATGGCAGAGCTCGAGCGGGAATGGCGACGCTCGATCCGTTCCGGCAACCCTTTCTCGGTGATTATGATCGACCTAGACGAGTTCAAGCCCGTCAATGATCAGTACGGACACCTGCTGGGTGACCGGGTCCTACGTACCGTGGCCAAGTTGCTGAGCGACAGGGTGCGGCGGTCAAGCGTAGTGGCGCGCTATGGTGGGGACGAGTTCTCGATTCTGGTGCCCGAGGCCACAACGGAGGAAGCCAAGGCTCTGGGTGAACGCTTACGGTCGAGTATCGAGGACGATCCCTTCCTGTCGGAGCATCGTGTGACCGCGAGTTTCGGGGTTGGATCTTTTCCTGAGCACGGGCATACGCAGGAAGCGATCCTGCACCTCGCGGACGCCGGCATGTACCTAGCCAAGCACGAGACCGGCAACCGTGTCCGAGTGGCCTCACTGACCTCCGAGTCCGGACAAGTCGAAGCGTACTTGGGGGTGGAGTTCAAACGAAAGTTCTCCACCGGGCCGGAAGCCTTCGACCAGACTCTGAATCGTATCCAAAAGGCAATCCAGAACGCGGACGGAAATATCTCGGTGGTCGATACCGTGACGTCGCTGGCACGCGCCCTCGATTGCTCTGACCACTATATGCGGAACCACAGCCAAGTTGTTTCGCGATTGGCCGGGCAGATCGCCCGCCAGTTGGGTATGCCAGGCGACGAGGTTGAAGAGATTCGCCGGGCGGGCATCCTCCATGACATCGGGAAGATTGGTATCCCTGATATCATCCTCTACAAGCCGGCGCGCCTGACAGCGGAAGAGTTTGAGATCATGAAAACCCACAGCGTGAAGGGGCAGAAGATTCTTGAGCCGCTGCAGGTGGAGGCCATGCAACGCATCTGCCACATGGTACGGCATCACCACGAGATGTTCGATGGCCGAGGCTACCCTGACAAATTGCAAGGCGAACAAATTCTGCTGGGGGCAAGCATCCTGGCTGTGGCTGACTGTTTCGACACGATGGTTTCCGAGAGGGCTTACAAAACTGTCCGCAGTTATGAAGAAGCCTTGGTCGAACTGCGCCGCTGCTCCGGCACCCAGTTCGACCCCAAAATCGTGAAAGCCTTCCTGGAATCGCTTAGGATTTACGGTGATCCTCGCAGGCGCCCGCCATTGGAGGAAGAGGATATGCCCATTGAGATAATGGTGGGCTGAGCTTTCTCGCGGGATGCTTGGCACGGAATGCTGTTGCTGGCCGGAAGGCACCTGGGTCTGAAACTGATCGCGAGCACGCTGAGCATGACTACGGTGCTCCCCGTCCCGGACAACGGGTGTGCCCTCCCATCTAGCGGGTCTTTTGGGCGGCGCAGAAGAAGATGGCCTGGCCCGAACCCAGTTTGATGCGGGTCACGTGGTCCGGAAGCGGGAAAGGCTTGCTCAGGTCAAACTTGCAGCGCGGCTGGAGGTAGTTTTCCACCAGAAATCCCACCAGCCGTGCCGGGAACGGAGTGATCCCTATCGTCATGGTCTCAATCTTGACCTTGCCCAGGCCGTTTTGAGTTTCTAGCTTCCCGGCGGCCATTACTTTCTGCTTTCCCTTGAACATCATGGCGAGGACTTTGGGTCCCCACTCGCTAGTGCCGCTCGGAAGCAATCCACTTGGTCGTAGAACGCCCTACGCATAGCAGTGGCCCTGCCGCGCAAGGCGAAACTTCCTGTGTTCAATTGCGGCAGGAGATAAGCGAAGCCACTCAATTGTGGGAACTGCCGGGGGAGCCCGTCAGACCGGGATTTCTTGATCCCTCATCTCGCTTCCCGGCTCGTTGAATGGGTTGTCGCTCTCGTCGACGGGCTGCGCAGCCTTCGAGGATTCAGCGGCCTTTGCACCGTCTCCGTTCTTTGGAGCCCGATCCAGAATCCTCATCTGGTTGGCCATGACTTCGATTGTCGTGCGCTTTTCGCCTTCCCGGTCTTCCCATTTCCGAGTCTGCAATCTGCCTTCGATGTAGACGGAGCGACCCTTGATAAGCCATTGACCGCACACTTCTGCCAAGCGGCCAAAGCAGACGATCTGGAACCACTCCACTCGTTCACGGCGGGGCTTTCCTCGTGTACTCCATTAGTATATCCTATTTGGTTACAGGAAGGAAGACCGAAGACGCTTGCATTCGTGGGCAATTCCCTTGCCAAATCCCGGTGTCCCGAATTCAAACGAGGACACTAACGTACTATTTCAAAACTTGACAGCCACTGTTTTGGGGAGTTATACTTACTCACGTACTCGTCTCACTGGAGGTCGCTCATGCTCCCGCGTCTCAGCGTTTCCAACCCATGGGAAACCGCGACAAAGCGCATGGATATTGGAACGGAACAGTGCTCCTCAAATTGCGAATTCGGGATAGAGCTTACAGCGGCGTCACCAGGAGTGCGTGTCGGAACTCGGTCCCTGGGCAAACGTGTCCGCGCCCGCCTTCGCACCCGCAAGGAGGGAGGCCAGGCGGCGGTTGAGTTCGCCCTGGTCCTGCCGATTCTGCTGCTCATCGTGACGGGCATATTCACGTTCGGGATCGCCCTCCACGACTATCTGGAGTTGACGGATGCCGTGAGCATCGGCGCGCGGCTTCTTGCGATTAGCCGACAGCAGACCGCAGACCCATGCGATTTGGCTGCCAAAGCAATTGAAAAGGCAGCGCCGTTCCTCAATCAGTCGAGTATAACGTTCACGTTTGTCCTCAATGGGAACACGAACTCTGGGGCATCGTGCACCAGCGGGGCAGCAGAGATGGTGCAGGGCACGGCCGCCACGGTAACGGCCAGTTATCCTTGCAACCTCTCGGTCTTCGGAGCCAACTTAGCGCCCAACTGTAAAATGTATGCGCAAACGACGGAGATAATGCAATGAACCAGCACAATAAGTCTTTTTTACGCCGAGCGCACAAGGACCAGCGCGGGCAGGCGCTCGTCATGGTGGCGTTCATGATGGTCGGGTTTTTCGCAATGGCCGCTTTCGTGATCGACTTCGGTCGTATCTATTTTAGCTTTCGCGAACTCCAGTCTTCTACAGATGCGGCGGCGTTAGCGGCTGCGGAGGCCCTGCCCGATGGCACAGCAGCGAAAAACAATGCGACGTTGTACAGCAGCGTTGCGGGAAACAAGAACGCCTATTCCAATTTACCCAACGTCACCATGGTCTACGGGTACCCTAAGCTGCGGTGCCTGACCAGCACCAGCATAGGATTGCCGTGTCTCGATTCCTCGGGCAATATCGTTAGTAGCGGCGGCGCCAACGCCATCCAGGTGATGCAGCAAGTAAGCGTGCCGTTGACTTTCGCCAGCGTGATCGGCACCAGTTCAGTTACGCTTACGGCAAGCGCGACCGCGTCCATGAGGGGCGAAGCCCGCGCCCCATACAACGTGGCGATCATCGTCGACACAACGCCTTCGATGACATACCAAGACACCGACGGCTTGGGCTGCAGCGGCACAAAAGAATACTGCGCGCTCCAAGGCGTGCAAACTCTGCTGGGCGAACTTTCGCCCTGCGGCGCGAGCCAATCAAGCTGCGGCGCGGCCACTAGCGGCAATGTATTATACCCGGTCGATGAGATTAGCCTGTTTACGTTTCCAGCGGTGTCGACGGCCACGGCTCCGGATGATTACTGCAGCACTAGTGGTACGGTTGTGACACCGGCGTACCCGTTACCAACAGGCCCACCTTACACCACTCTCACCGGCACCCCGCCATCGATGTACGAGATCGTGAATTTCTCGAGCGATTACCGCTCGTCCGACACAGCGAATTCGTTGAACACTAACTCGTACTTGACAAAAGGGGCCGGAGGGACGGGCTCGGGTTGCAACGGTTTGCAAGTCAAAAGCCCCTATGACCACGCTGCTAGAGACACGTACTATGCCGCCACAATCTATAATGCAGCAAGCCTGCTCCTCAACCAACAGAGCCTACGTAACCCCAACAGCCTAACCCCCGCCCCTACACAGAACGCGCTGATCATCCTCGGCGACGGCGACTCGAACTCTCAGAATCCTAATGCCTTTGGACAGCCCGACTTGGCGTCGAATGCGAGCCCGACTGCGACTACGTACCCCTCCTACAATTATCAGTGCCAGCAGGCAATTACCGCGGCGAATTGGGCTACCTCAAAGGGAATCACCGTCTACTCGGTCGCCTACGACTCCGACCCGAGCTACGGATGCTACAGTGATCCCATTCTCACCCCATGCCAGACGATGGAGCAGATGGCCTCCACCCACTCAAAGTTCTACACCAGCAATAGTAGTTGCCAGCTATCAGACGGTAACACTACTATGAGCCTGAACGCGATCTTCACGGCCATCAGCAACGATATGTCGATCGCGCGCTTGGTCCCCGACAACACGAACTAGAAATCTTGAAGTGAAAAATGTGGTGTAAATGAGTCAAGTTTTGGGTTGGGGAGCGCCAGCAGACAGTACTCCCCCTGATCGCCAAAGGCGACCGGCAACGGTATTCGGATTCGGCGGAGTCGGGCTGTATGCGCGAGACGGCGGTTGCCTTGGAAGGCAGTGTCCCGGGAACGGGAGCTAAAGTGTGGTCGCAACTGGTGCGACTCGTTGTGCCGAAGTGGTGCGCTTTACCCCACGCCGAATCTCGTCGTAGGTTCGAGGGCATCATAACATGCTCGTCGGGCTGGGGCGAAGCCCCGTTAGTGTCCTGAATCAGAAGTTCGCTTACAAAGTCTTTCTCATGCGGGCGATCTTTTCGCAGCCCCGCTAGGGGCGGAAGACAGTAGCCCAGGGCGCAAGCCCTGGGGGAGGGCCCTCACCCTGCCTTCGGCACCCCTCTCCCGCCCGAGCGGGAGAGGGGACGGGGGTGAGGGAGGGCTGGCCGACCCATCCCGCTCTGCGGGACCGTGGGCTACATTCTTTCGCCCGTCAGTTGACGGGCTGATTTATTCAACGAATTTCTGACTCAGGACACTAGCGGGTAGCCATCTCTGAAGTGGCGATGCCTCGTCAAGCCATGTTTTGAGGAAGCGCCTCAGACCGGCCTGACCTACCATTTTCCAATCGGTTCAATGACAACGAGTTTCTGGTATGGACAGGCGCATCTTGCGCGAACTAACAATCCTCGTTCAAAGTGTGATTCTTCCTGGAGATCATTAAACCGGCAGCTTGACGCTCCGCGCCCCACCACAGAATGCGCAGGAGGGCGGAAGAGGAACCACGCTGGTGAGTTCAACTTCCGAACTTAGGTATTCTCGTCGAACCGGCTCCTCCTGAAGGAGGTCCGTACTGAGATACTTCTTGTTGTCATCGGCGAACACGGTCACAACAACTGCATCCCCACCCAAGGACTCCTGCACTTGCAATGCCGCCAGAAGGTTGCACCCGGAAGAGATACCCACACCCAGCGCGAGGCTCTTCGCCAGCTTTTGTGCCATCAGGATTGAATCTCCGTCGGAGACTGCGATCACTCCGTTTAATTCCGCCAAGTTGACGATCGCAGGAATGAACTCATCGGAGATTCCCTGAATTCTGTGCTTGCCCACTTTGCACCCGGTGGAGAGCGTTGGCGACTCGACAGGCTCTACCGGATGAATCTGAACGGCAGGGTTCTGGCGTCGCAGGAAACGCCCGACGCCCATGACGGTCCCGCCCGTTCCAACTCCGGCGACAAAAGCATCCGGTTTCAGCCCGGCCTCCGACAACTGCGCCCAGATTTCCGGACCCGTTGTGGTTTCATGGGCCTGGATGTTGGCCTGATTAGAGAACTGGCGGGGAAGAAACACGCTCTTGGGGTCGGCGCTGGCAAGTTCTTCGGCCATACGGATACAGCCAAGGAACCCTCCTTGTTCTGCTCCGACCAGGACAATGTCAGCGCCATAGCTCCGGATAAGATTTCTTCTTTCCTGGCTCATCCAGTCCGGCATGAAAATCGTTACTGGATGCCCCAGAGCGCGGCCGAGCGCGGCAAAGGCGATCCCCGTATTGCCGCTGGTCGCCTCGGCAATTCGTTGCCCAGGGCGTAGAGAACCGTCGGCGTACGCGCGCTTCAGGATGTGCAGCGCCATGCGATCCTTGATGCTGCCTGTGAGGTTAAGCTGTTCGCATTTCGCATAGATGACCCGGCGCTTGCCTCGGAACGTAAGCCCGATTCCCAAAAGAGGCGTGTTGCCGACCAGGCGGGACAATCCGTCAAGCCTCTGATCCGCAATTTCCATAATCGACCTCCGGCCCGACCGACAACATACGCCTGACCGCCGCCGAATGCAATTATCAGTCGGGTTTGCAGTGCGAGCGCACCCATTCCGAATGACCCCAGAAGCGCAGCGATGAGGATGCCGAGCGTCAGCCCAGCCTTGTTCCGAGGCACAGTGGGAGCGGGATAGGCCAGCCGCTCCAGAGCGCACAGCGCGGGCAGCCGGGCCTTGAGGTTGTCGATGGGATCGCCGGACTCAGTGGAATGCTCCTGAACCTTGCGGACGACCTCGTCAAAGAGTGTTTTGAATTCCCTCGAACCTGGCGGCAGGCCATTGGCTTCGTGGCCTTGCGCGGCTTCGGATGCGGCCACAACGGCCCGCCTCAGCCGGCGCCAGTGCCAGCCGAGCTTGAGGGATTTGTAGAGGCTGGCTCCGGCGCAGGAGCTATCAGGAGTGCTCGTACATTCCAAGCTCGTCTCTTTCTCAGCGTTCGGTTCGTCCATATAGGGGGCAGGCCAACCCCACGTGTCGCTGCTCCCTACGCGGTCAAGGCTAATCAGGACAATTACTTCACATTGTAGTATTAGGGTGATGGCACGGCCGCTGAAACTTGATTCGAGTTCGCACTCTGGGTGACATCATTCGACGCCACGGCTGTAACCACATAGTAGTACGTCCGCCCTGCCTGCACAGTCTCATCGGTATACGTGGTTCCGTTAATAGGCGCGGAATTCAGTTCCGTCGGGTACGGCCCACCCGAGGTAGTGCCACGGTAAACATTGTACCCAACTACGCCGGGAGTCGTGCTGGCGGTCCAGGATAGAATCACGTCGTGCGTTCCCGCGCCAGAGAGGCTCACCGTCTGCGGGCTGCCGCTGGAATTGTCCGCGATGCTTAGCGAGGACGCCTCGGTCCCGGTGACGGAAGGCGTGAACATCACGACAATCGTGCAGTTGGCGCCGCCCGCCAGCGAACTGCCACACGTGTTGGCCTGAGCAAAGTCGTTGGCATTGGTACCCGTCAGGGCGAGGCTGGTAATGCTCAAGGCGGCGTTGCCCGTGTTGCTCAGGGTGAGGCTCTGAGCTGTACTGCTCGTACCTACGGACTGGTTGCCGAAGGCAAGGCTGGTGGGTGAGAGGCTGGCCAGGGCAGCCGTGCCCGTGCCGGAGAGGCTCACCGTCTGCGGGCTGCCACTGGCATTGTCCGTGATGCTCACCGAGGCCGTGCGGCTGCCACTCGCTGAAGGCGTGAAGGTCACGCTGATTGTGCAGTTACTGCCGCCCGCCACCGAACTGCCGCACGTGTTGCTCTGAGCAAAGTCGCTGGCATTGGTCCCTGTGACCGTGATGCCGGCGATACTCAATGCTGCGTTGCCGGTGTTGGTGAGTGTCACGGTCTGGGCCGTGCTGGTGGTGTTGATCGTTTGATTCCCAAAAGCGAGACTGCCGGGGGCAATGCTCGCCACAGGAGCCGGAGGCGTGTCAATCCCCCCGGTGCTTCCGCCGCAGGCAACCTGCCATGCAGCGGCGAGAATCACTGACAGGGCCAAAACAAGGGACCTGGTTTTTAGAAGCTTCCTTCTTTCCGCTTTCGCTGCGTGGGTGTTCATAATGGAACACCCCCTTGTGGGTTCTTCCGCAGAATCTGTGGGTAAGAAAAAGCGAATGAGCCTGGTAAGGGCCATAGGATAAGCTTGTGCATCCTGTCCGAATCCTCTAAGGGATAGTGCAAGGTAACACGAATCTCGCAGGGGGGGACAGGATGCATTTCCAAAGTATTCTGAATCGGATCGAGAATTACAAGGGTTTTGCGTACCAGCGAGCCCGATGCTCGTCCCGAGGGGGTCGGCCGTATTTGAGAGTCGAGGTGCGGGCGGGGAGCGGGAGTCGCGGGCTGTGTTCGGAATGTGGAGAGCCAGGGGCGACGTATGACCTTGCCCAGGCGCGCTGGAATGAATTGTCGGCGCGCACGTAAGAGTGAATAAATCTGAACAGAGGCCGGTGTTTGAGGGTTCATTACCATCATCGCCGGAGGCGGCTTTTGGAGGGTATTAAGAGAGACTGTGGGTCTTGTCAGTAAAGACAACGGCGGGGATGCAGAGGATGGATGGGCCGGGTTCAGACCACAAGCACGAGGTCTTGCGGCGCCGGGCTTGCCGTCATTTCAGAAGATTGCTCCTCGGGAATGCCTGCGAAGAAGCAGCACTTCTCACCGAGCCTGCCCCGCTTGGGCGGCGGGGCGTGGCCAAGATCCCGCGGCTCGAGTTGGCCAGAAGCGCAATCGGCACTGAAGTCGAGAATTCCCTCGCCCGGCAAATAGCGATACCGGGGGCAGTACTTCCGAACTTCCTTGCGGGCTGTGAACACCATAATGTGGAACTGTACGTCGATCGAGCGTTTCAACTCGCCCTCTGGCGTCTCGCGGAGTAGCAGCGAGAAGGAATCAACCTTTCCGGCGAGCTTCACCAAATGGCTCGATCCGTTGCTCAGAATCTCAGGGGGATGAACCGCATTCTTTGGCATATGGACCATCCTTTCCTGGGTCCTGGCCCGGAGGCGAAAGTTGAGATTTGACATGGAGGGTTGGTCAACCCTTCGACGCGACCGAATTACTTCATGGAAGCAGGATGATTGCGCCGTGGATTCGATCAGGCCGGCGACCCATAATGCGGAGAAGCAAACAAAAGTGTTTCGGCGGGTCCCGCCATCCAATCGAATATAGCGACTTTGCATACCGGCATCTCGGAAGCTGTGAAATAATGCCGAAGATGCGGGCTTTGCACAGCGTAAGTTATTGAATAATCGGCGTCGGGATATGACTATTCTGGATTATTTCACAGCTTCTCACATGCAGATGCACTGTCGTGTCGATTTATTTAGGTGGATGCAAGTGGTCCCAGATCTGCCGAAGACGAGCAGCCCACTGCGTGTTCCGTTCAGGGCGTTCTACCCAGAACTGGGGCTGCACCCAACTTCTGCGAAGGTTTTCCCAATAACGAGCCCTTGTTTCGAAAAAAGCCTTCGCACCGCCCGGCGCGATATATTCGTTTTCGACTTGGAATTCGGTTGGGGGCTCGGCTGGCAGTTCGCTGCCAAACGGATACCTCTCCTGCAAGCCTACTACCGCTGCCCGCCAATACGCCTGTGCCACCTCTTCCTCCCGGGCGCGTCGCTCGGCACTCCAGTATGGACTTTGATCGATGAATTCAGCGGGAGCCTCAGGCTGCAGTTGCATCACATGGGCTTTCGGAAGATATACGCTCAAAAGAGGCACCATTATTAGCAAGCAAACCCCTGCCACCAGCGCTGGCTGCGCAACTATCCTTCGCCGCTTTGGACGGTTTCCACGCTGAAGGGAAAGGGAGGGCGGTTTTGTCCAACCCCTCTTTAAGAGGTCCTCAAGTTCTCTTCGAGAGGTCTCGTACTGGTTCTTCAACCGTCTTTGCTCCGCTTCGAGACCCGCTGCAGCGTTATCTGCAACTTTGCTGAGGGCCAACAGTTTCGCCTTGGCCAGGCTGGCCAGCTCCCGCTTGCTCTCCTCCACGGCCCGCCCCGAACTCTTCAGTTCTTCCCGCAGCCTCTCCACCGCTGCCCCGGCTTGCTCCTCAAACTGCTGGGACCACCGCCCCCCCATATCCTGGGCCATTCTCTCCAAATCCCCCGCCTGCCTCGCGCCCTGCCCCTGGAAAGCCCGCAGAGTCCCTTCGATCCGCCCCTGGAAGTCCTCCACCAGCGCCCCCAAGCGCCCCTCCAGCGCTTCCACCGCCAAGGACACTCCCGTCAGGCATTCCTCTGCAGCGCCAGCCCGAGCCGTGAAACTCGTCTCCCTCTTCTCCTCAGCAGCCTGCAGTTGCGCTATCGCCTGTTCAGCGGCCAGCTTAATGGATTCCACCTCTTCGTCCGCTGCCTCATGCATCACCTGCGCATGCTCCCGAAATGCTTGCGCCAGTTGCTGGCCGTATTCCTCTCGGGTAGCTTGGCTGAGGGACGCCAGTTTCGCCTTGGCCAGGCTGGCCAGTTGCCGCTTGCCCTCCTCCACGACCCGCCCCGAATTCTTCAGTTCTTCCCGCAGCCTCTCCACCGCTGCCTTGCCTTGCTCCTCAAACTGCTGGGACCACCGCCCCCCCAGATCCTGGGCCATCTTCTCCAAATCCTTCGCCTGCCTCGTGCCCTCCCCCTGGAAAGCCTGCAGAGTCCCTTCGATCCGCCCCTGGAAGTCCTCCACCAGCGCGCCCACGCGCCCCTCCAACGCTTCCACCGCCAAGGACACTCCCGTCAGGCATTCCTCTGCAGCGCCAGCCCCAGCCGTGAAACTCGTCTCCCTCTTCTGCTCAGCAACTTGCAGTTGCGCTATCGCCTGTTCGGCGGCCAGCTTAATGGATTTCACCTCCACATCCGCTGCCTCATGCATCGCCTGCGCATGCTCCCGAAATGCTTGCCCCAGTTGCTGGCCATATTCCTCTCGGGTAGCTTGGCTGAGGGACGCCAGTTTCGCCTCGGCCAGGCTGGCTAGTTGCCGCTTGCTCTCCTCCACGACCCGCCCCGAACTCTTCAGTTCTTCCTGCAGCCTCTCCACCGCTGCCTCGGCTTGCCCCTGGAACTGCTGGGACCACCGCCCTCCCAGATCCTGGGCCATCTTCTCCAAATCCTCCGCCTGCCTCGCGCCCTTCCCCTGGAAGTCCTCCACCAGCGCCCCCACGCGCCCCTCCAGCGCTTCCAGCGCCAAGGACACTCCCGTCAGGCGTTCCTCTGCGGCGCCAGCCCCAGCCGTGAAACTCGTCTCCTTCTTCTGCTCAGCAACTTGCAGTTGCGCTATCGCCTGTTCGGCGGCCAGCTTAATGGATTCCACCTCCACGTCCGCTGCCTCATGCATCGCCTGCGTATGCTCCCGAAATGCTTGCCCCAGTTGCTGGCCATATTCCTCTCGGGTAGCTTGGCTGAGGGACGCCAGTTTCGCCTCGGCTAGGCTGGCCAGTTGCCGCTTGCCCTCCTCCACGACCCGCCCCGAACTCTTCAGTTCTTCCCGCAGCCTCTCTACCGCTGCTTCGGCTTGCTCCTGGAACTGCTGGGACCACCGCCCTCCCAGATCCTGGGCGATCTTCTCCAAATCCTCCGCCTGCCTCGCGCCCTTCCCCTGGAAGTCCTCCACCAGCGCCCCCACGCGCCCTTCCAGCGCTTCCACCGCCAAGGACACTCCCGTCAGGCGTTCCTCTGCGGCGCCAGCCCCAGCCGTGAAACTCGTCTCCTTCTTCTGCTCAGCAACTTGCAGTTGCGCTATCGCCTGTTCGGCGGCCAGCTTGATGGATTCCACCTCCACGTCCGCTGCCTCATGCATCGCCTGCGTATGCTCCCGAAATGCTTGCCCCAGTTGCTGGCCATATTCCTCTCGGGTAGCTTGGCTGAGGGACGCCAGTTTCGCCTCGGCCAAGCTGGCTAGTTGCCGCTTGCCCTCCTCCACGACCCGCCCCGAACTCTTCAGTTCTTCCTGCAGCCTCTCCACCGCCGCCTCGGCTTGCTCCTGAAACTGCTGGGACCACCGCCCTCCCAGATCCTGGGCCATCTTCTCCAAATCCTCCGCCTGCCTCGCGCCCTTCCCCTGGAAGTCCTCCACCAGCGCGCCCACGCGCCCCTCCAACGCTTCCACCGCCAAGGACACTCCCGTCAGGCATTCCTCTGCAGTGCCAGCCCCAGCCGTGAAACTCGTCTCCCTCTTCTGCTCAGCAACTTGCAGTTGCGCTATCGCCTGTTCGGCGGCCAGCTTAATGGATTTCACCTCCACATCCGCTGCCTCATGCATCGCCTGCGCATGCTCCCGAAATGCTTGCCCCAGTTGCTGGCCATATTCCTCTCGGGTAGCTTGGCTGAGGGACGCCAGTTTCGCCTCGGCCAGGCTGGCTAGTTGCCGCTTGCTCTCCTCCACGACCCGCCCCGAACTCTTCAGTTCTTCCTGCAGCCTCTCCACCGCTGCCTCGGCTTGCCCCTGGAACTGCTGGGACCACCGCCCTCCCAGATCCTGGGCCATCTTCTCCAAATCCTCCGCCTGCCTCGCGCCCTTCCCCTGGAAGTCCTCCACCAGCGCCCCCACGCGCCCCTCCAGCGCTTCCAGCGCCAAGGACACTCCCGTCAGGCGTTCCTCTGCGGCGCCAGCCCCAGCCGTGAAACTCGTCTCCTTCTTCTGCTCAGCAACTTGCAGTTGCGCTATCGCCTGTTCGGCGGCCAGCTTAATGGATTCCACCTCCACGTCCGCTGCCTCATGCATCGCCTGCGTATGCTCCCGAAATGCTTGCCCCAGTTGCTGGCCATATTCCTCTCGGGTAGCTTGGCTGAGGGACGCCAGTTTCGCCTCGGCTAGGCTGGCCAGTTGCCGCTTGCCCTCCTCCACGACCCGCCCCGAACTCTTCAGTTCTTCCCGCAGCCTCTCCACCGCTGCCTCGGCTTGCCCCTGGAACTGCTGGGACCACCGCCCTCCCAGATCCTGGGCCATCTTCTCCAAATCCTCCGCCTGCCTCGCGCCCTTCCCCTGGAAAGCCTGCAGAGTCCCTTCGATCCGCCCCTGGAAGTCCTCCACCAGCGCCCCCACGCGGTCCACCAGCGTTCCCACGCGCCCCTCCAGCGCTTTCACCGCCAAGGACACTTCCGTCAGGCGTTCCTCAACGTCAGAAGTGGGCACCTTGCGGATCTGGTCAGGTCCCGATAGCACCCCTTCATCACCACAGACAAGAGTCGATGCGGAAACGCGCACCGGCTCCTCTGGCTGGCTCGTAACAGAGACGGGACCCTCTCCCGACCCCTTTTCAGACGAGGAGGGAGGAACCTCTGGCTTGAGAGAGGCAGGCGCAGGTTTGGGTTGAGACTCCCTGCCCATGGCAAATCCAGTGGGCGGGGCCGCCACCTTAGAAATAGACTTAAACCTTGCTGCCCATTCACACCCAAGAATGTGCCCGAGCCGCTGTGCGGCGGTTGGCTCCCCCAAACCAGTTTGCCAGTCCTCCGGCGGGGACTGGATGCCCCAGATGTTGTGTGTTTCAACGACGTCGAGCAATGCCACACAAATCTCCCTGGTGCAATCAGGGTGACTCCGTACGCAGTATCGGACGACCTGCGCAACGGTAGGCTTCTCCATGCTGGGGCTCTCGATCCGGAGGTAGGTACCGACAGCCAGGGCGTTTGACGTGGCGATTCTCGCTCCTCGCCTGCTAACGTCTATGGTCTGCGTCGCTTCTCTAAAAATACGGTCATGCTCGTCGATTCCGCTGATTGTGACTGGGATGACGGCGGCAACGCGACTGCTCTCGCGGCTGAAAACCCATCTTCTTCTATTCTGGACCTGACCTGGTCGGTCCGTGCGGTTGCCGCGGACCCTCGCCAGCAGGCTCTCTACCGAGGGTATGTGCGCTCTCCACGTTGTGCTCTGGCGAAACGGCTGGCCAACTCCGCCGCCATGTTGTGGTGAAGTTTCTGAAGAACCTTTCCAATATCTCTCAGATAAGTTCAACGTGTCCATACCCTTAAACCAGGAGCAGACTATCTTCAGCCAGAATTTCTTCTTCAGTCTTCAAGGGACTTGGAGTGATTTGCCTCACCGTCTACTAGCAGGATCCTGTCAATGTAAATGTTGTCCACGCCGGTTCTTGGTGTTTCTAAGAACATCTGCCCCCTGAAAAACCATGTCGCTTAAGGAGCAGTTAGGGTCGATCTCGTGCCTCGCGCGCCATCTTCTAGGGCAGCGCTCACAATGCATGAGGCGCCAATGAAACTCTCCCCGAACGGGTCGTCAGTGGCTGGGATAGAGCTGTCCCCGAAGTCTTGACATACGGCCGAGGTCACCACTGTGGCAGAAACATACGCTCCCCTTTACTGATACTTATCCTCCTTGAACTGTTTAAGTTATCTCCCAATATGGAGAAGGCAAGAAAGAGAGCGGCTTCGCGCATTTTGGCCTCCCTGCGGCCACTCTTTAAAAAGTCCACGAGGCAGTACCATTCCCCTTTTATTGCTCATACTAGCCGATTTACCAATAGTACATTGGTACTACTCCACAAAATGACCACTGCTAGGCTCCTGGTGTGTCCAATGCGACTGGAAGAGGTCCCACCGTTGAGGCATTAATGCTAGTGTCCTGAGTCAGAAATTCGTTGATGAAGTCAGCCCCGACTTGTCGGGGCGAAAGAGGGTAGCTCACGGTCCCGCAGCGCGGGATGGGTAGGCGACCCCCCCTCAGCCCGGTCTCCTCTCCCGCCCGCGCGGGAGAGGGGCGCCCCGCTCTGCGGGACGGGGTGAGGGCTCCTCCCCCAGGGCTGGCGCCCTGGGCTATCCCGCCTTGCGGGACCCCTGCCGGGGCTGTGGAACGGCCACCCGAAAGGGGAGGACTTTGTCAGCCAACTTCTGACTCAGGACGCTAGTGTTATGTCCCATAAGTAAGTGGCATTAATATTGCTCCGCAAATAGGCATCTTGGGTGCACAATGGAGGTGCCTATGGCGATGGGACGACCGAAAGCGACGTTGGTCCTGACCGAGCAGGACCGAGAACAACTGGAAGGGCTGGCCAGCTCGCGTTCGTTGCCAGCCGGTGTGGTCAACCGGGCGCGAATCATTCTGCTCAGTGCCGGTGGAATGACGAACCAGCAGATTGCGAGGCAGTTGGGGATGGCGAACGCGACCGTGGGTAAATGGCGCGGCCGATTTCTTCGCTTCGGGGTGACAGGACTGCACGACGAGCTGCGCCCGGGTCGCCCCCGCTCGATCAGCGACGAGCGTGTGGCGCAACTGGTGGCGAAGACCCTGCAGACCCCACCGAAGCACGGCACGCACTGGACCGTCCGCCAGATCGCGGGTCAGACGCGATTGGCCAAGTCCACCGTGCACCGCATCTGGCAGGCCTTCGGGCTGCAACCGCACCGACAGCGGCACTTCAAGTTG